>Ga0222719_10000683_pt1 | contig 33870 bp, 42 predicted proteins | sample C33_34DmetaG_FD_165039 | JGI IMG/M metagenome (GOLD analysis project Ga0222719, IMG submission 165039) | Estuarine water microbial communities from San Francisco Bay, California, United States - C33_34D | ecosystem: Environmental > Aquatic > Marine > Unclassified | place: USA: California... | reverse complement strand
GGTGCTCTCGGGACTCCTCGAACGTCTTCGGTCTCGCTTCGGAGACCGGCGGCACGCAACGTTCGCCACCGCCGATACGAGCCTCGAGGATCTGTGTCTGGCACTGGTGTCGAGCCGAGGTGAGGCGGCCGGCGTGACGCTTGCGTCCGTCATCACTGATCGGTATCGCTCGCTCGAGCTGCCGTCGCGCCTCGACTTCCTCTTCTGGCTGAACGGATCTCTGGCCCCTGATCCAATCGCCCTCGCCTCAGCGGCACAGGCCTACCTCGACGAGCCGTCCGATGCTCATCTCATCGATCTCTCGAGGGCAGCGGAAGCCCCGAGACAGGAGTTTCTGCGCCGCCTGAATCAGGCTCCGGGAGCCACGTCCGCGATCGTCGCGATGCGAGCTGATCTGCTCTCGTCGGGTCGTCAACGAACCGACCTCCTCCCGCTCGATGTCGACATGGTGCATTTGCTGACATCGTGGTTCAACCGCGGGTTTCTCGAGATGGGCTCGGTGACCTGGTCGACTCCAGCCGACATCCTTGAGCGCATCATCGCCTACGAAGCGGTGCACGAGATCACCGACTGGGAGGACCTGCGACGGCGCCTGCTCCCGGACGATCGGCGATGTTTCGCGTTCTTCCACCCGGTTATGCCGGACGAACCCCTCGTGTTCGTCGAGGTCGCGCTCACCCGCGGCACTCCCCGATCGATCGCCGACGTACTCTCCGCCGACCAGGAGTTCACCGATCCGAATGATGCCGACACGGCGGTCTTTTACTCGATCTCCAATTGCCAACCCGGACTCTCGAGGGTGTCGTTCGGCAATTTGCTGCTCAAGCAGGTGGTCAGGGACCTCGAACGCGAACTACCGAACGTCGAGAACTTCGTGACGCTGTCACCGGTTCCGGGTTTTGCGGAATGGGTTGCCAACAGCGCGGGCGCCGAGGGCCCCATCACAAGTTCGCCATCGTCGACCGACATCCGCCAACTCGCCCTCCGATACTTCCTGTCGGCGAGGCGGGCTGACGGTGCACCGCTCGACTCGGTCGCTCGGTTCCACCTTCGCAACGGAGCAGCTCTTGACGATCTCATTCCAGACGCCAACCCATCGGAGCGCGGCCGGGCCGAATCCCTTGGACTGATGGTGAGTTACCGCTACGACCGATCCCGTATCGAGGACCGCCACGAGCAGTACATCGAGGATCATTCAGTGACGCTCAGCGAACCGCTCATCTCCGAAGCGCGGTCACTTGGTTTGATCTGACCCGCCCGGTCCACGACCCGCCGAGCGACTCCAGCAACCTCTCGGGCGCTTCGGGACTGTCAGACTCCCGCCGTGGCAGGATTGTCGAAGCGGCCCGATCTCGGGGTCCTCCTCGGGATCGGTCTCACCTTCTTCACCCTCGGGGTGACGGTGAATGTGCTCGTTCTCGAGCGGACGGGGTCCGAGCTGCGCACGGTGGTTGCCGCTCTGGTGGTGAACGCGGCAACCACGGAACTCGCCTACCTCGCGGTGCGGGATGCCGGCGGGGGCTTGTTGGCCGGGTTGGTCGCGGGGTGGGTCGTCGCCACGCGCTTCGGCCTGCTGGCTGCGGGACTCGGCGCCCGCCTTGAGGTGGGCCGCTGGCATCGCGCTGCGGCCGGGTTGCAGTCCTTCGATCCAAATGTTGGGGTCGCGGTGCAGGAGAGCGAGCCGCGTGCGGTGATCTCGGTCTTCTGGTGGGTGACCCTCGCGATGCACCTCGGTTGGGTCTCGGGCACGCTCATCGGGGTGTTCCTCGGCAACGTGATCGGGGACGCGGAGCGGCTCGGCCTCGACGCGGTCTTCCCGGCGCTGCTCCTCGCGGTCATCGCGAGCCTGCTCCGACGGCGTGACGGTCTGACGGCCGCGCTCCTCGGCGGCGCGATCTGCGCCGTGCTCATCCCGGTGCTCCCGGCAGGCGTTCCGATCATCCTGAGCCTGGTCGGCGCGGTCGCCGCCCTGTCGATCCCGGAGCCGTCACCGTGACCTGGGGGGTGATCGCGCTGCTCGCGATCGGGGTGTGGTCGCAGCGCCTTGCCGGGATGTTCGCCGGTGGAGCGCTACTCGACCGGGTGCCGCTATTCGCTCGTCTCGCATCGCTTATCCCCGCCGCGGTGGTCGGGGCAGTGATCATTCAATTGACGATCGCCGATGGTCGTTCTTTGACGCTCGACGCGCGATCCGTGGGTGTCGCCGTGGCCGGTGTTCTGGTGTGGCGGCGCGCCCCGGTGATCGTGGTCGTGACGGCGGCGGCCGTGGTGACCGCGCTGATCCGACTCTGATCATCGCGAAAGGTCGAGGAGCGCTTCCGTTGGGCATCGCCGATCCGCTCTGATCGCCCGGGGATTACTGTCGCGGCGATGCACGGTGAGCGAAGTTCCGGGGAACCGATGACATACGGCGGCTACCTGCATCTCGATGAGATCCTCTCGGCCCAGCGCCCGTTGAGTGACGCGCCCGATGAACTGCTGTTCATCATCCAGCACCAGACCTCTGAGCTCTGGATGCGTCTCGTGATCCGCGAGCTCGATCTCGCCCGTCAGGCAATGGCCGAGGATCGGCTGGAGCCGACGTTCAAGATGCTGAGTCGGGTGTCGCGGATCTTCGAGCAGCTGAACTCGGCTTGGGATGTGCTGCGCACGATGACTCCGTCGGAGTACTCGCATTTTCGCGACGCGCTCGGCGGATCATCCGGCTTTCAGTCGTTCCAGTATCGGGAGATTGAGTTCGCTCTCGGCAATCGGAGCGCTGCGATGGTGGCTGTTCACAACGGTCAACCCGAAGTTGTCGAGCGACTCACGGCCGAGTTGGCCAGACGGAGCCTCTACGACGAGGCCTTGGCGCTATGTCACCGTGCCGGGCTTCCGGTGCCCGCCGAGGTGCTCGATCGCGAACTGGCCGAGCCGCACCACGCCGACGACGGCGTGGTCGAGATGTGGCGTCAGGTGTACGCCGATCCGGAACGCTGGTGGTCGGAGTACCAGTTGGCGGAGAAGCTCGTCGATCTTGAGGACTATGTGCGCCGCTGGCGGTTCAACCATGTCACCACAGTGGAACGTGTCATCGGGATGAAAACGGGAACTGGCGGGACGAACGGTGTGGATTATCTGCGGCGAATGCTCGCGGTCGAACTGTTCCCCGACCTCTGGCGAGTCCGCACGGTGCTCTGACGTCACAAGATTCTCGCAATCGAGGTGTAGCACACTTCGGGAATGCTTTTTCACATCCATCACCACCATGACGAGAACACGTGCCCGGCGCACGACCCAGCAGCGGTTGGAGCGTCGTTTGGCGCCGTACTGCCGTCGCTCGCGGAGAACGGCGTGACCGTTGTCGGGGCGTGGGTTGACCCCCCGGGACACGACTTCTTCTTCGTAGTCGAGACCGACGACTACGACGCGATGGTGGAGGGTCTGCGTCCGATCATCCCTTCGGGTACGGCCACCATTCAGCCCGTCGGCGATATGGCGGCACAGGTCGCCAAGCGGATGGCGGACAACGGCTGAGATGTTTGAGCAGCTGCTGCTCCTCGGATGGACCGGTCGATCCTCGGGGTTGCGGGGCTGTCGACATCGCAAGACTTTCGAAATCAGCCGTCCGTACCGTCGAATGACGAGAGGTTCAACGAACTGTCAGAGCTAGGAGGTCCCAGATGTTCATGTTCAACCGCCATATCCAGGTGAAGCCCGGCCAGTCCGCCGAGGCTGTCCCGGAATTGATCGATCTGATCGCGAGAGCCAATTCGATCACCGGCAGGCAGGCGACGGTCTACACCGTGGTGCTCGGCTCGATCGGCCGCATGTGGGTGGCCGACATGTTCTCGACTCACGGCGAGTTGATGGCGATGAACGCACAACTCATCGGCGATGCCGACTTCATGGCCGCACAGCGATCCTTCGCCGAGCGCCTTGATGGTCCTGCCGGTGACTTCATGGCGCGGGTGACGCACGTCGCCGGCTCTCTGCGGGAGCCCCCGGGTGCTGTCGCCGTGACGACCTGGCAGGTCGATCCTCGCCAGTGGGCTGCCTCACTCGCCTGGAGCCATCAGATGGCCGACGCCCAACATGCGGCATCGGGCATCACACAGACGATCTTCAACCTGGCGGAGCCGGTCCCCTTCACCATCGGCCTCTGCGCGAACGCCGGTTCGCTCGACGACATCGATGCGGCGCGTTCCGCGCCACCCGACGCGTCCATTCTCCAACTCCTCGAGTCGGCGCCGGGGGCTCCGACGACGGGCAGCATGGAGGGCCTCGTCGCCATTCGAGTCGCCTGAGGCTCGCAACTTCTCGCCGAACGGCGGGTCAACACACCCATGGAGGTAACGACAACAATGGATGAGAAGACTTGGACACGGGTCATTGAGACCCGAGCGGCTGACGGTCGCGCGATCATCCTTCCCTACACGACCGCGGTGGCGGCCTCGATCGCGATGCTCGTGTTCGGTGACGTGTCGGCGCTCAGTTCCAGCATCAGGCTGGCGCTCGCGGCCTTCGTCGTCCTCGGTTCGCTCTGGGTGATCATCTGGTGGGACGGCATCTTCCAGGACTTCAGCGCGCTGCAGAAGTCGGTGCCCCCAGGCGTTGCGTCCACCGCGTTCGGGGCCACCATGATGAAGGCTCCGATCGTGGTGTTCAGGGTGATGAACCTGTTGATCATCGGCCTGATCGGACTGGCGACGGTCCTCGCCATCTACGACTGACCAGATCCACGACCGACTGACGGTCTCATCGTGTTTCGGGGAGGGGTCCTGGTGGCCCCTCCCCGCGACGTTTCGGAGGTGACATGAACGAGACGAACAACAACGAGCCCGACATCCGCGAGGTGTTGCGCTCGGTGGCGGGCTCGATGGTGGGTGCCGTCACGGTGGCGTGCATCATCGCCGGCCATCGAACCGGTTTGTACCGGGCCATGGACGGCCGGGGCGCGCTCTCGGCGGACGAGGTGGCGGCCTCGGCGGGAACGAACCCGCGGCTCACCCGGGAGTGGCTCGATCAGCAGGCGTCGGCCGGCCTGGCGGTCTACGAGGCGTCATCGGACACCTACCGGTTGCCGTCCGCGGTGGCGACGGCTCTCGCTGATCCTGCATCGCCGTTTTGGATGGCGGGTGGGCTCGTGGGCACCCAGGCGCTCTACCTCGATCTCGATCAGGGCATCGAGGCACTCCGTGGGGATGGCGCGGTCGGCTGGGGTGAGCATCACCACTACTTCTTCGAGGGCACCGAGGAGTTGTTCCGACCGGCCTACGACCATCTCCTCATCCAGCACTGGATGCCGGCGTTGTCGTGCGGCGTCGACCGGTTGAACGCGGGTATCGCCGTCGCTGACATCGGCTGCGGCAACGGTGCATCGACGGTGCGTATGGCGCGCGCCTTCCCGGACAGTTCGTTCACCGGCTTCGATTTCCATGCACCCTCGGTTGAGGCGGCTCGCGCGAACGCAGCTGAGCTCGGGCTTGAGAACGTGTCGTTCGAGGTGGCGTCGGCCGACGGCTACTCCGGGCCGTTCGACCTGATCTGTTTCTTCGACTGTCTCCATGACATGGGAGATCCGGTCGGCGCGGCCGCGCATGCCCGGTCCCAACTCGCCGCCGACGGGCACCTCATGTTGGTTGAGCCGTTCGCGAAGGACTCGCGGGAGGACAACCACGGGTTCATGGCCGCGCTTCGTTACGGCATGAGCCTCTTCGGCTGCGTCCCGTGCTCGCTCGCTCAGGAGGGAGCCGCGGGTCTCGGGAATCAGGCCGGCGAGGCCGGTATGCGGACCATCTTTGAGACGTCTGGTTTCTCCACCTTCACTCGGATAGCGGAGACCCCGAACAACATCGTCTACGAGGCGATCCCGTAGACGAGAGCTCGAAACGGTTCAGATGGTGATGTCGGTGATGACGTCGACGTCGGTGAACTTGACCTCGAGGGCACGCGCGGAGAACTCCTCGCCGCCGCGTTGAGTGATCTCGAGTTCGTTGTTCAGTTCGGCCTCCTCGGCGGAGTCGAAGAAGATGATCTGGATGACCGTGCCGGGTCGGTTGCGATCCAGCCCGAGCACCGCGCGGCGCGCATAAGTGACCCCTTTGCCCTCCTCGGCGTACTGCTCGATGAGACGCACAGCCTCGGCCGGCTCCATCTGAAATTCCATGATCTGCACAAATCCCATGTAGTGATCTCCTTAGTGTCAGTGGTTGATCGAGATCGAACGGCTCAGCGGGCTGAACCCATATGCGCCCATGCGGGACACGATGCTTCCGTCGGCATATAGGGCGTTGAACCCGGCCATGTAGGCGTCGATCGAGTCGGTGTAGAACAGCGCTGCCCAGGAGCCCGACAACTCGCCGGCGGCGATCCAACGGATCATGCGCATGCCGTTCACTCCGGCATCGTTCAAGATGGCGTGGACGTCGTCATAGAAGGCATCGGCGCTCGAGGCGTCGTAGTTCGACATGAGCGCTGACAGGACGACGGTGAACGCGCCGTTCGGGTTGCCTCGCTCGGCGTCGACGACACCTGTGCCGCGGAAGGCGACATCGACCGGATTGTCGACGAGGAACGCGGCTACTTCGGGGTCGGCGTAGAAGCCGGCGAGTCCGGCGAGCCCTTTGTCGACGGACCCCCAGCGTGAGCCAACGGTGAACATGCCGGTCTGCGACCCGGATGAGATGCCCTCCTGCGCGACCACGTACTCGGCGCCGGCGGCTTCGAGTTTCGGTCGGATCATCGTGTCGATCGAATCGAGGAAGGGTGCGCGACTCGACGGTCGGAGTTGTGTGGCGATCACGTAACTCACGTGGTTCAGCCCTCCGATGAGTTCGCCATGGCGAGGATGTCGTCCCGCGACAGGTCCATGTCATGAACGGATGAGGCATGGGTGGAAACCTGTTCGACGAGGACGTCTTCGTCGTCGGTCTGAACCACCGCGCCGCAGAAACATTTGACCGTGAGTGTCATTTCGGAGTCCTTTCGCTGGATGTGCTGACTTCAACAGGCTGACAGGCCGGTCTTGTCATTGCGTTGCGACTTCGACGGTGTGAACCGTAGATGAACACATCTTCGGACTCTGGACCAACTATGTGCCTCACGCCTATCGTCGTCTGAATGGGGTTGGAGGTGCGGCTGCTGGGGGACATCCGCTTGGTGTCCGGTGGGTTGGTGGTGTCCGCGTCTGACCTCCCCGGACCGATCGGACGCCATCTGCTGATCCGGCTGGTCATCGACCCCTTCCCGATCGGCCGTGACCGGCTGATTGATGACATCTGGGGAGGCAAGGCACCGCGCTCGGTCGACTCCGTGTTAAACGCCACGTTGTCGCGTCTCAGATCCGCCTTGAGTGAGCTTGATCTTGACGGCCGTGAGTTGATCTCCTCCTCAGGGGGCAGCGTCAATTTCAATCGCCCGAAGGACACGGTCGTGGATGTCGAGCTCGCGCACCATCACATCGATTTCGCACTCCGCGATCTGCGCGCCGGAGATCGACGTGAGGCGGCGCGACGCGCGTCGATCTCCTATTCGATCGCTCGTCGACCGCTGCTCACCGGCGTCGAGCGTGACTGGCTCGATATCGAGCGCGATCGGATGCACCACGTCGAGCGGCGGTCCCTTGGACTGCTCGCTGAGGTCGCGTTCTCCGCGGATGACTTCGACATGGCGGTGCAACTCGGACGCGAGTTGGCGCGCATCGCACCGTATGACGAGCGAGCACATCGCAATCTGATCGGCGCGCTCCGCTCGGCGGGCAATCCGAGCGGAGCGGTGAAGGTGGAGCGTGATTTCGTCGCGCGACTCGACGCAGACCTCAGCGTCGCGCCGAGCGCCGAGTTCTTCAGCGCCGTCGCAGCGTCTGGGTGATCAGATCGCGTTGTACATCAGGCGCGTTCCGCAGTTTCTGAGATCGGGGTAGGCCGCGGCGACCGCCTGCATCATGCCGGTCCACCACTCGCCCTCAACGATGGCGTCGGAGAACTTGCCGTGGGCCTCGAACGAGTCGAAGTCGACCATGTACTCGACGCGGTGGACGTCGCCGCCCGAGACGGCGCGCATCAGTCGGGGGTTCTTCGCGCCGAGGCCCTCGTGGATGGGGGCCGCCTCGCGTGACCCGACGACGACTGCCTCGATGGCTGCCGGGGTTCCCTCCCAGGTGGTGATCTGCGTGATGAGCATCGTTTCTCCTTTGCCGTGTGTCAGACGGCAGGACTCTGCTTCGCGCTCCTTGCGAATTCCTTGCCGACGGGGGAATTCGTTCAGACGGTCGGCTGGCGGAGCGGCACCCGGTCGGCCGAGGCGATCTGGTACGCGACGGCCCCGATCACGAGTGCCCCTCCGATGAGGGTCGCGGTCGCCGGGGTCTCTCCGGGCCATATCCACACCCACAGTGGGGCGAGCACTACCTCGGTCATGATCAGCAACGAGATCTGCGCGGTCGGCACTGAGCGGTGGCCGAGGTTGAACAGCGGGAGGCCGACACCGATGAGGACGAATCCGGCGGAGAATCCGAGCACCGCATCGCCGATCGGCATGTCGAGGCCAGCACCTCTCCAGGTCATCACCAGGGTGACCGGAATGGCGAGCGAGTTGGAGATGATGGCCGGTATCACCGGATCGACGTTCGGTGTGGAGCGGATCAGCACGTTGTAGAGGCCGAGGATGGCGGGGATCACCGCAGCGAGCACGAAGCCGTCGACACGGCCCGTGTCGACTCCGCGCGCCGCCATCACGCCGATTCCGACGGCGGCGATCGCAATGGCGACCACTGTCGATCGATGGAGACGCTCTCCCAGCATGACTCGCCCGAAGAACGCGCCGGACAGCGGCCCGGCTGCGATCAGGAAGGTGACGGTCGCCACCGAGGTTCTCGCGAAGGCGAGGATGTACAGCACAGACATGGCGCCGAGCAGAACGCCAGCAAGTCCTGTCCTCCACCCAATGATGTGGAAGGGCACCGGCCGCCGACCGGCCCGAAGCGCGGTGATGACGAGCATGGCCGAGAGTGCACCGGTGGCACGCACCGCAAGAAACTGCCAGTCAGTCGCGGACTCGATCGCGCGGAAGAACAGCGCGGTGAAACTGAACATGATCCCCGAGCCGGCCACGAGCACGGCTCCGCCCCGATAGTCGAGTTCGGACTCCCCCGACCACACCGCTGCGATGCGCCTGAGCACGGCGGAAATCTATGTCTGTCGTTCCCATCACAGTGGTGATGGTCGATTGGATGAGGCGGCTCTGGCCGCCCGATCGGTCAGGCGGCGGGGACCGGTGGTTTGTCGATCGGCTGCGTCCACTCCGAGAACGGGATGTTGGTGCCGATCACCACCCGGGTGCGGGTTCCCGCGAGGTCACGGTGGAGGTGTCCGGCGGGCTGTTTCAGGTGGCATCCGGCGGACACTTCGGTCACGTTGCCGTGTTGGTCAGCGAACGATCCGGAGCCTGAGATGACCCATGCCTCGACGGCGAACTCGTGCCAGTGCAGTTCCTCGTCGTCGTCGACGGTCACATCGAAGGCGAGCCCATGCCAGCCGCGTTCGGCGACGCGGGCGAGCGCCTCCTCCTCGGTGATCGGATCTTCGACGGTGAACTCGTATTCCATGTCGATCGCCCGCTCAGACGCCGGTCTCCTCGTAGTAGGCAATTTCCAATGGGGCTGCCAGCCACGGCTCGAGGAGGTCGACGAGGCCGTTCTCCATCCGCCAGCCGACATATGCCTGATGGTGTTCGACCGACTCCCATTTCTCGTAGAGCACGACGACAGAGTCCGGTCCGCTGAGGGTCTCGACGCCGAGGCATCCGTCGTAGGCGCGGGTCTTCACCAGGCCGTCGTCACCGCCGGCCCAGGCGAGCAGTTCACCCTGCTCCTGATCGGACTTGCATCTGAGTACCACCATCGCGATAGTCATGGGTTGTTCCTCCTCCGGTGTTTGGTCAGTTGGTGCGTCGGGCGAGCACCGACGACATGAAGGTGGGGTCGACCAGGCCGTCAGCTCGACGCTGCAGGGCGGCGTAGTCGGCGTCCACCAGGAGTTTCGGCCCGGACTCGTCGATCTGAGCGGGGTCGTCCCAGTAGGTGAAGAAGGTGAGCGAGTTGGCGGGTGTCGCCATCATCGATGAGCCGTAGTTGGTGCCCGCCACGACAACGGGGCGCTCGATCACGCTGCTGGCGTGGTTCGCGATCTCCATCGCCCAGGGGATGGCGCCCGGATCGATGGATCTGAGGGTGATCTGGTGCACGATCGCGGACGGTTCCGGGGGCATCTCGCCGGCTGCGTGCAGGAGTTGCCACATGACCGGCTCCGAAGGCGTCGCGAGGCACGCGTTCACCTCGCTGGAGAGTCGCTGGAACTCGGGGTCGGCCATCATCGGCCAGAGCGCCGCGGAGAACTCGGCCATCGAGTCGGCACGCATCGACACGGCGAGCGTTCCCTGGGGCATCCCCAGGGTGACCATGTAGGTGTAGCCGCGAACTCCGGAGTTCTCGTTCCAGTAGTTCGCCATCGCGGCGAACGCCTCGGATCCTCCGGCGATGCTGTCGGCTCGCATCGCGAATGCCTGTTGGACAACTCTCATGCAGACCCCCTCTGCGTCGGTTGGCGAGTGATTGACCCGGGATCGTGGTTGCGCAGCATTGTGAAAATCTTGCGATCGTCGACGCCGCAAGCGACCGGTCAAACTGGCGGCGTGAGTATCGAGCCGAAGGACGCGACCGCCCACACCCGACGGATCACCGAGCCGCGTCTGCCGGACATGGACCCTGAGGACTTTGATCGCGCCTCCCGCGGTCTCATCGCGCAGCATCCGACCGGCCAGATCGAGGGCGCCTGGGGTGTTGCGTGGGATGTGTCCCGCTACGACTTCGTCAACGAGTCCGAACTCAACCCCGACACAGTGCATCCGAGCCTGTGGCGTCAGGCCCGGCTCAACAACATCCACGGTCTCTTCGAGGTTGCGCCCGGCATCTGGCAGGCCCGGGGCTACGACATCTCGAACATCACGTTCATCGAGGGAGCGACCGGGTGGATCGTGATCGATCCCCTCACCATTGAGGGTTGCGCCCGTGACTGTCTAGCCCTCGCCAACACCCACCTCGGCGAACGGCCGGTGACGGCGGTGATCTACACCCATTCCCACACCGATCACTTCGGGGGTGTGCTCGGGGTGACGAGTGAGGAGGCCGTGCGGCGCGGCGACTGCCGGATCATCGCCCCTGAGCACTTCCTGCGGGAGACGATCAATGAGAACGTCATCGCCGGTCACGCGATGACACGTCGTGCGCTCTATCAGTTCGGCCCGCTGCTGCCGCCGGGCCCACGAGGTCATGTCGACTGCGGGCTCGGGAAGGCAATTCCGATCTCGCCGCCCGGACTACTCGCCCCAACCGAGGACATCACACACACCGGCCAGGAACTCGTCGTCGACGGGGTACGCATCGTCTTCCAGTTGACCCCCGAGGCTGAGGCGCCGGCCGAGATGAACTTCTTCTTCCCCGATCACGGCTGGTTGTGCATGGCGGAGAACTGCTCCCACAACATGCACAACCTGATTCCGATCCGTGGCGCCCAGGCCCGCGACGCTCTCGCCTGGTCGAAGTACATCGGAGAGGCCCGTGACCTCTTCGGTGCGCGATCCGAGGTGATGTTCGCCTCTCATCACTGGCCCCGGTGGGGCGCCGAGGACGTGGATGGGTTCCTCAGGAAGCAGCGCGACATGTACCGCTACATCCACGATCAGACCATGCGATGGGCGAATCACGGGGAGACGCCGACCGAGATCGCCGAGCGTGTCTCACTGCCGAGCGAGTTCTCCGGAGAGGCCCACACCACCGGCTACTACGGCCATCTCGCTCACAATGTGAAGGCCGTCTACCAGCGCTACCTGTCCTGGTACGACGGGAATCCGGCGAATCTGTGGCGCCTTCCACCGACGGAGCTCGCCGCGCGCTACGTCGCCCTCGCCGGTGGTGCCGGACCGGCGCTCGCCGCGGCCCGGGACGCCTACAAAAACGGTGACTACCGGTGGGTCGCTGAACTAGCTGGGCACCTGGTCTTCAACGATCCGAGTCATCGTGAGGCCCGCGAGCTGCAGGCAGATGCCTTCGAGCAACTCGGCTACCAGAGCGAGTCGGCGACGTTCCGCAACGCGTATTTGTCAGGGGCTCAGGAGTTGCGTTTCGGGCACCCTCCGCGCCGCGCCGCGGTGCGTCGTGGCTATCTCGACGCTATGACCGTCGATCAGCTCATCGATTCGATCGCGGTTCGGCTCCGCGCCGAGGAGGTCGCCGACCGATCGGCCACGGTGAACCTTGAGCTGTCGGATCGCGACGGCGCGTGGCGCATCGACCTGTCGAACCGGACGCTGTCGTCGTCGACGTCACCGTCGACGTCACCCGACGCGACGGTGACCCTGGCCCACGCCGATCTCGTCGCGATCGCATCGGGCGAGAGCACCCCGGCCGAGTTGATCACCGAGGGCCGGGCCACAGTGGTCGGCGATGCCGACGCTTTTGGTCTCGTGTTCGGACACCTCGATGTGTTCGAGTCGATGTTCCCGATCGTCGAACCGTGAGCACTCGGACCGTTCAGCCATAGTGGGTGCATGAGCGACAGCATCACGACCTCCCAGGACGGCGCGGTCCGCGTCATCACCATGGATGACGGCAAGGCGAATGCCTTCTCCCTCGAGGTGATCGAGCGTCTGCGTGGCGCTCTGCGCGACGCTGAGGCGGACCCCTCCACTCGCGCCCTCGTCCTCACCGGACGGCCCGGTCGATTCAGCGGTGGTTTCGACTTGACCGCCATGCGCGCGGGAGACGTCGACGCGGTCGTCGAGTTGGTGGCCGCCGGCGGGGCGCTCGTGGCCGACCTGTACGCCTCAACGGTCCCGGTGGTCGCTGCGGCGACCGGGCACGCCGTCGCCGCCGGAGCGCTGGTGCTGCTCGGTTGTGATCATCGGGTCGGTGTCGACGGTCCTGTCAAGATCGGACTCAACGAGGTGGCGATCGGCATGGTGCTGCCGCCCTGGGCGTTGATCATCGCCCGGGAGCGGTTGAGCAAGCGCCACTTCCACGCCTCCACCACCCTCGCCCGCCTCTTCGACGGCGCCTCCGCCCGCGACGCCGGGTTCCTCGACGAGGTGGTCGATGAATCGGCGGTCGTCGCTCGTGCCATCGAGGTGGCGACCGGACTCGCTGAGCTCGATCAGCGTTCCTACGCCACGACGGTGGAGATCGTCCGTGGCGAGGTGGTCGCCGAGATGCGGGCGGTCGATCCGCGCGCCATTCTCTGACGGCCGCGCACTTAGGCTCACGTCGTGCGCGGTTCCATCGTCGGTGTGAACGTCGGGTCGACGGCATTGATCCGTCACGGCTCACGGGAGATCGAGACGGCGTTCGTGAAGCACGCTGTCGGGCAACCCGTGGAGATCGGCCCGCTCGGACTTCCCGGCGATGAGCATGTCTACGAGCATCACGGCGGGCCTGACATGGCGTTGCTCGTGTACCCGATCGAGCACTACGACCATTGGCGTTCCGTCGGGCTCGATCTTCCGGCGACCGGGGCGATGGCGGAGAACCTCACCACCCGCGGCCTTCTCGAGTCCGAGGTGTCCATCGGCGATGTGATCGCCTGCGGAACCGCTCGGATCCAGGTGACCCAGCCACGCAGTCCCTGCTTCAAGCTCGCCGCCCGCTTCCAGCGACGGTCGCTGCCGGTCGAGGTGCAGATCACCGGGTTCACCGGCTATCTGCTCCGAGTGCTCGAGCCGGGCGCCGTAGTCGCCGGCGACGTCTTCGAGGTCGTCGAGCGGGCCACCCACTCGATGACCGTCGAGCGAGCCGGACGCATCCTGAACGTCGACCGCAATGACCTCGACGGGGCTCGAGAACTGCTGGCGATCAGCGCCCTTGGTTCGGTCACCCGACGAACCCTTGAGGCCCGGGTCGCGGCCGGCGGGTATTCGGCTGAGGACACTGCGCGGCTCTATCTCGACGATGCCTTGTGAAAATCTTGTCGAAAGCCGGAATACCGCGCGGCGATCAGCGTTGACCGTCGCGTGACAACACTCAAGGACATCCCTGTGACCACCATCGACGGTGTCGAGACCACCCTCGGCGCGCTCGACGCCGAGGTGCTCCTCGTCGTCAACGTCGCCTCGAAGTGCGGCCTGACCCCGCAGTACGAGGGCCTCGAAGCGGTCCACCGCAAGTACGCAGACCAGGGGTTCGCTGTCTGCGGGTTTCCCGCCAACGACTTCCTCGGGCAGGAGCCGGGCTCCGAGGATGAGATCGCCGACTTCTGCCGCAGCACGTACGACGTCACTTTCCCGATGTTCTCGAAGATCACCGTGGTCGGTGATGGCCGTCACACGCTTTACTCCGCCTTGATCGAGCAGCAGCCCGAAGCCGCCGGCGAACCGGAGAAGCAGCGTGAGCGTCTTCACGGGTTCAATATCGAGACCACCGACCCGCCCGAGGTGCTGTGGAACTTCGAGAAGTTCCTGATCGGTCGTGACGGTTCGGCGGTCGCGCGTTTCGCGCCCAACTGCAAGGTGGATCGGGATGAGGTCATCGCGGCGATCGAGGCCGCGCTGGCCGGCTGAACCTCCCCGCCGGCCGCGGTCAGTCACCCGGGACGAAGCCACCGAGCACGCGCTCTGTCCGTTCCAGTGATGCCGCCAGCTGTCCTCGGCGCCAGGCCGAGGTGTCCTCGTCGGCGAGTCCGGCGAGCACGTCTCGGATCACCCGACCGTTCCCCTTGTCAACCCAGGTCGGGAACACCTCGGGAGCGGCGACAGTCACCGCACCGTTGTCGATGGTCACGGCGACGCTGACGATCGCGGCGTCTTGGGACTCGGCCGGCCACTCGTCGGTCGTGGGGTGGAAACTCAGCACGTTCCCGAGGCCGTAGACGACCCACACCCCGTTGACCTGCTCGATCGGCTGGAGTACATGGGCGTGGTGACCGACGATGAGGTCGACGAGGCCGGAGGCCGTGATCTGGTCGGCCCATGTCCGCTGCCGTGAGGTGACGGCGCTCACCTTCTCAGCTCCCCAGTGCAGTGACACGACGACGAGGTCGGCACCGATTTCGCGGGCGGTCTCCGCGTCTTCGATGATGCGTTCGGGGTCGATGAGCGCTGATCGCCACGGCTCGTCAGCGGGGAGCGACAGCCCGTTGAAGCTCCAGGTGTACGACAGCAGTGCCGCGTCGACGGTGGAGCCGTCGGCGAGGGTGAACGGTCGGAGGCGAGGCTCGATCTCGTCGGGGGTGCGTGCCATGCCCGACTGGGTGATTCCGGCTTCTTCGAAGGCGGCAACGGTGAGGTCGATGCCGTCGGTTCCCTGGTCGAGGGTGTGGTTGCTGGCTGTCGAGCAGTGGTCGTAGCCGGCTGCGGCAAGGTCGCTGACGATCTCTCGTGGTGCTCCGTAGATCGGATGGGTCGACGGTTCGTTGCCCGGAAGCCGAACCGGCACCTCGAGGTGGCACACCGCCAGGTCGACGGCCTCGAGGCGGGCCGTGATGTCGGAGAACATCGGGGTGAAGTCGTACTCGACGTCGAGTTCGACTTCGGCGGCGTTGCGTTCGGCCTGTCGCCAGATGTGGGAGTGGATCAGCACGTCGCCGGTGAACGCCATCGTGAACTCCTGTGGCGGATCCGGCACGCTGGTGGTTGTGCTGGTCGGGGTAATTGACGGGGCGGTTGCGGCTTCGGAGCCGTCGGAGTCCTGATCGGCCGTCACCGACTCCTCACTGGGACTGCAAGCGTCGATCCAATCGAGCTCGAGTCGGAACGGGCCGTCGTTCCCGTCGGAGAGGATGATGCCGATCTGGGTGGCAGTCCGCGGGTCGAACGGCACGGCGTCGACCGGGTTGCCGAAGATCCGCGACTCCATGGCGGTCAGAGGGACGTCGACCTCCTGCCATTCATCTCCGGTCGTCTCGATCGACGTGTAGTGGGTCACGCGTCGATTCTCCGATTCGACATCCTCGGCGAGGAGTTCGTACTCGCGGCCGTCGGAGCGGAGCCGCAGGCGTAGTCGGTTGGCGTCACCGAGGCCGCCGTCCAGTTGGCCTCGGAGCGAGGAGAAGCCTCCCCCGTCGGTGACGATCTCGCCGAAGAAGGTCAGCACGCCCGCTTCGAGGTAGCCGTCGCCCACGGATCGTCCACCCATGACGCCGTCGTTCACGATGAACCAGGTCGTCGAGTCGAAGTCCGTGATGCGAACACACTCCAGCGCCTCCGATACCTCCTCGACGAGCACGGTGGTCGCGGGAGCATCGCCCGTGCTGACTGGCGAGCTGTCGCTCTCGGTTCCGAGGTCAGCGTCATCGTTCAACGGCTCAGCCGGCACCACCGCGACCTCGCTCTGCGACGAACTCGATGGGGATACGCCGCCCGGCGAGCAAGCAGCGAGGCAGGTCGCCGCGGCAACAACCGATGCGACCCGCATCAACCGGGCCGGATCAGGTCGAGGTGGTCGCTGAGTGTGCGAACGATCTGGAACACGAGCAGTTCGGCGAGCATCACGCACGAACTGAACACCGCCAGACCTGGAATCCGCTCCACAGCAGCGATCACGAGGAGCGTCGAGTAGACGCCGACCGCGACCACCAGCGTCACCAAGTTCAGACGTCTCAAGCGCCGAACGTTGCCCGCGGCCCGACTCACAGCCTCGGCGCGCGTGAGGCCACTCGGAGTATCGGCGACATCGTCGGCGGCCACGACGTGACTGTAGGCGTGCCGCCGCGTCGACGCTCATCAGCGCGCAGACCGTCGGTGACGCCAAATCCGTCCCCAAGAACGCGCGGGTATGGCAGGGTGAAACGATGCGAGCTCCGGTCATCTCCGCGTCCGCGCTCCTGCTCACCGCGTGTGCGACGGCAGCCGAGGCCCCGGCGACGACACCAGTAGTTGCCACCGCCCCGGCGCCGACCGACCCGACAACGACGACGACAGTGGCCCCGACGACCACGGTGCCGGTGACCACGACGACACTCGATCCGACGACCGAGATCCTGCTGCGCACCTACGAGTGGCAGGAGGTGAGCGAGTCAGTCCGCGAGCTCCAGAACCTGATCGGTCGCACCCCAGACGGCGTCTATGGTCCGCGGACTCGCGAGAGCCACCTCGAGGCGCTCCGCGCCGCCGGGCTTCCCGAGGACGGCGTTCCGAACCCAGATGACACCGGGGAGTCAGCCGGCGAGCAGAGCACCCCAGCGGCCACCACGGCGCCCGAGACCACCGCCGCCCCGATCGTTGAGACCGCGTATCAGCCGAACTGTCGAGTCGAGTTCCTGGCCAACGTGTCGCAGGTGTCGCTGCCAACCTTCCACATCAATCTGACAGCCGATAGCAACGGCATCCAGCCCCCGGACTACACCAGCGACTTCTGGCCCATGCCCATCGAGTTCGTCATCTTCAACATCAATATGGCGGATACCGGCGGCACCAACGGTGTCATCTCCGACGGCGAGCAATGGACGACCGATGACGCCTTCGCCAACGGCAAGGTAGTGACGGCAAGCCTCCCCTATCAGGCAACAGCCGGTGAGGAGATCCAGTACACGGTCTCTGTCAGTTTGCCGAGCGGCAACGCCTGCGATGCCGTTGGGACGCTGGTCGCGCCATAACGCACCTCGAGATCGCGAGGTGGTGATTCAGGCGATCGAGCAGGTCATGTCGGCGCCGCAGCACAGCGGCGACTTGATCTTCCCGTGCTCGTTCGGGCACTTCGAGATCTGAACGGTTGAGCCGTCGTCGCGGGTCAGCACATCGTTCACGAGCGGGGCGTCACACGCCCCACAGGTCGCGTTCACGGTCATTCCACAGGATGAGCATTCGTAGGTGTGCATGTGCTTCCTCTTCTGTCGGTTGGCGCGATGACACTTGGGACGGTACTCCACCCGCATCGATTCCCATGTGACTCGACGAGCCATCGATGCCCGTTGGCGTCGCCTCCGGATCGACGAATCTCTCGGCTTCAGGCTGCCTCGCGCAGTGCTTTTCGGGCAGCCAACTCCCGACGGATCTCGGTGACGTGCTGCAAGCCTCGCTCACGGGTGCGAGGGTCGATCGCCAACGGGTTGTCCGGTGACGTCTGCGGCAGCAACGTGAGTTGTCCGAACTCCGGGTGGATGTGTCGTTCGCTCATGTTGCCTGCCTCCTGTTCGGTTTCAGGTGTATCCCAGATGATCGGCAGGGACTCAGCGGGTGACTGGGGCGATCTGTACCCAGTCACCCGGCATGACAAGGTTTTCGCAAGCGTGATTCACGATCCTGCCGGCAGGGCAGCCTCATTCGGAGCGCCCGTTGACCAACAGGGAGATCACGATGACCGAAGCAGCCTGGTTGGAGTTGGGACGGCAGATGTCGGACCGGATGCGCACGAATCAACTCACCTACTTCATCGCGTCAAGTGCACTGACCGCGATCATCGTCTTCGGCACCACGAGTGACTTCGCGCTGATGTTGACCGTCACGGCGATTGGAATCGCCCTGTTCGGCATCCTGAGCTTCGACGCCGCCCAACAGGGCTGGATCAAGATGAGCGAGTCGATGCCGGAAAGCGTCGCGAACAGCCCGGTGGGCGCCTCGATCGCGCCGGTCGGCCAGTACAACTTCTACCGAGCGACGAACGCGCTCTTCACGGCGCTGATCGCGGTGGTGCAGATCATCGCGATCAGCTAGTCGATGACCCGCTCGACGCTCCACCGCTCCCCCATGGACTCCCGAACTTAGACGTCTCGGTGCACCACCACCCGACGCAATGCCCGAACGCCCGCATCAGCGATCTCGGTAACCACGCGGGATCAGTAGGGTCGAGGAATGCGCCGATGCCTCACCCTGCTCGTCGTACCGCTCGCGCTTACCGCATGTGGCAGCGCAGACAGCCCCGCCGATGCGGTGACCACAACCCGCGCCGAGCAACAACCCGAAGCCGAGGGCACCGCTGAGGACAGCGCCGAGACCCTCGACTCCGAGACGGCCGCCGACAACGACGAGGCGACGCCCGCGGACACCGCCGAGGCGCCCACCGAGGCCGAGGAGCCCGCTTCGGCCGAGCCGGAGCCAACTGAGACCCAGCCCGACGACCCGGTTCCGCTGATCGTCACCCATCCAATCGCGGAGCTCGATGCGATGTGGGCGTCGCAGCCGTTCGCGACGCACGACAACGGCATCGGCATTCAGTTCCACAACGGGGTCGACTACTTCGTCACCGAACCGCAAGTGACCGTGCTGTCAGCGATCTCAGGAACCTTCCAGGACGCCAAAGTGATGGAACGACAGCCCGACGGCGCCTTCCAGGTCAACCTCATGATCATCGCCGACAGCGGCCAGGTCGTGTCATACAGCCTCGAACCCTCAGCGGGTCCCGCCGATGAGGCGAAGATCGCCGAGCAGGCGATCCTCTCTCAGCAGATGCTCGATGCCATGACGGTCGAGCGTGGCGAGCGGGTCGAGATGGGTCAGCCGATCGGCATCCTCCTCGGTCAGGACGAATGGGCACACGTCCACATGACCGTCAAACAGTCCAACAGTCAGCCGGAGATCTGGCTGTGCCCGATGGAGTACATGAGCCCGGACGAACTCAACGACCTCGCCGAACCCACGCAGGTGTGGGCCGACAGGCTCTACCAGGGCGCGAAAACCCCAGAGTTCTGCAACACCTAGACCGCTCTCGCGGCCGATCTCACGCCAGGGCCGCCGACCGCGCGGGATACTCCTGCGCAGCCGACGACCAGCGTGAACCTCACATCACTCGCTGGCAGGGGCCTCGTTCCAATGAGCGACGCAGGATGCGAGAGCGAGAATCGCGAGCACGCCGGCGACCAGCGCAGCAAGCGGGAATGACGCGTCCTCGCCGTAACCACGAGAGCTGAGCGAAACCACCGTTGCGATCTCACTCACGACGAACGTGACCACGAGCGACGCCCCGACCCGCGCTCGGGCAGCACCTTTGGTGAACTGCGTCGCAAGAAGGAGCAGCACCGCGAACGCGAGGATCTTGATGCCCCAGGCCAACTCGATTCCCGTCGCGATGTCGAGTTCACGACCTGACAGACCAGACCACTGGTCGTTCGCCCAGTCCTCAGCGCCAACAATGTTGCCGAGCCCACCAACGACACCCATCACGGCGAACACTCTGAGCCAGAGCCCCGGCTTCAACTTGTTCATCATCCAACATGCTCCTCTCCACTTGATGCCGGCGGTTTCCGGCTATCGACGACGCTCACACGCACAGAAACTTGAGCCTGCCCACGGCGTGACAACAGTCAGCCTGTCAGAACGACTCACCACCCAGGTGGCTTTCCGCCGCGACTCGACGTCGGAAGCACCGGTCACCCGTCCGGGGGCAACCCCACCAGCTTCGTCATCTACCGTACGGGGATGTTCTCGCCGTCACATCCACAGTGGGAGCAACCGGTGCGGGACAGTTTCAGCCGTCAGGGTCTCATGGCCGCGCTCGGTATCCGGCTCCACTCACTCGCCCCCGGCGAGGTCAGGCTGCGTTTCGACTCTGCCGAGAACCTGACGCAACACCACGGGTTCGTGCACGCCGGCGTGATCGGATCGGTGCTCGACTCCGCCTGCGGCTGGGCGTCGCAGACACTCATGCCGGCCGGCACCGAGGTGCTCACCGTCGAATACAAACTCAACCTGTTACGACCAGCCGCAGGAGCAACCTTTGAAGGTGTGGGTGTCGTCACACGTCCCGGTGCGACGATCACCTTCGCCTCCGGTCAACTCGTCGAAGTCAACGACCCCGACCGACCCATCGCGACAATGACCGCCACACTCATCGGGGCACGCCCCGACTGAAACATCCATCACATCGACCCCTGGCATCACCTCCCTGCGGCGAGCACTGACGTCACGAAATGCGCAAGGTCTCGAAGTTCACCTGGCTGTTTGTCGGCGTCTTCGCGCTCTTGTGACGAAAGCGCGCGTCAATCGGGCAGACATCTGACATGTCGGGCACCGCGCAGTCAGAACCCGTCCCGTGAGTGCCAACCACGATCGCCAGCGGACTTCTAGGTTGTCGGCATGCCACTGCGGTCGTCATCCAACGGACCTGCATCCGGCGTAGAGGCCGCAACGCCCGCCGGCGCGGGCCGTCGTCACGACCTTGACGCCCTGCGCGGCTTCGCGATGCTGCTCGGGATCGGCCTCCACGCGTCATTGGCGTTCTTCCCGACCTGGTGGCCTGTGGAGGACGCCAAGGCCGATGTGCACGGCCCCTACGACGAGTTCTTCCACGCCGTGCACGGCTTCCGTATGCCGGTGTTCTTCCTCCTGTCGGGCTTCTTCACCGCCATGCTGTGGCGGCGGCGCGGACGCCGAGCCTGTTCTCAGTAGATCACGCTGGCCTCGTCTGTTCGACCTTGCGTTAGGCTCGAGGCTCCTTCGACGCGATCCACGTCGTCCGCCCGACCTTCGGGCCAGCGCTTCGGCGACGGCGATCGTGCCCAACGACAGCATGATGTCCTTGACATCTGCGGGAATCGCATCGGAATCGAGCGGTGGGACCGCCAGTGCGACCACTCCCCAGACGCGGTGGATAGCCACGGTGAGCGCTGCTCCGAAAGCCCGGATGGCCCATCGCTGGTGGCTTCTGATCTGGCGGCGGCGGATCATGACCAGGGCCATCACCGCCGTTGCCGCAAGCCATCCGCCGAAGGCCCAGTTGCTGAGGTAGTTCAGCGTGGTGTACCGAGTGGGGTTGATGACAGTGATCATGATTGCCGTGACCCCGGCACCGATCGCTGCTGGGAAGAAGGTGTAGCCGAGCCGCCGGTGGGCGCTCGGCCAACGTCGCCGGACAACACTGTCGAACTGGAACGGGCCAACGAGGTTCATGAGTCCGCTCAACACGATGTGAACCGGTAGCAGTACTCGGGGGATGATGCCGTCACTCGAGAAGAAGCTCGGCAGGAACCCACCGCCGGTTTCAGCCTGACCTGCTTCCTCGTCCTCGTCGCCCCGGTCCCCGCTCTCGTCCTCGTCTTCCTCCTCATCGCCCCCGTCCTCGTCACTCATCTCGAATTCGGCAGCCCGTTCGGCGTCTTCCTCGGCGGCGGCGTCAGGCTCCGCCAGCCGGAAACCAACCGGCAGCGAAGCGAGAACGAACAACAGCGCCGTCACCAGCCATGGGCCGACGGATCGACCGAGCCCAGCCGGCCGGGGCAACGTTTGCGACTGAGGTTTCGTCGAGGTACTCATGTGGTGAGCATGGCATCGGCGATGTTTGGAGAACGTTTGGTCGATGCGTGCGCCGCGGGTGGTGCCCGCGAGCTCGACAAGGCTCAGCCGTGACCGGACGAGAACTCTGGTGCCGGGAAGTGAACCGACGCCCGGAACCTCTCGTCTTTCAGTTGCTCGATCGACAGCGTGGCATTGTGGGCCGAGGCGACGGTTTGGATGATCGTCAGACCAAGCCCGTGCCCGTGGCCACGTTCGGTGTGACGACCGCGGCGGTACGGGTCGGTGAGGCTCGCGAGATCGTCATCGAGCCCATCGGCTTCGTTGCAGACGGTCATGGTCACGGTGTCATCGGTTTCAGACATCACGGACACTTCGACATTCGTGTCTGGCCGGGAGTGGCTGAGCGCGTTGTCGATCAGATTGAGGGCCATGACGTCGAGTAGAGCAGCGTCACCATCGACCTGGACTGTGTCCCCCTCGCCAAGATCCAGTTCGATCTGGAGGCTGGCGCTCGTGAACGCCACGATCCGTCGTTGAACGACATCGCCAACGATCTCGCCGAGATCGACAGTTTCCAATCGGCCGATGCCGGCCTCGGCCTTCCCCAACTGCAACAGCGCCGTGACCAGCCCTTCCGCTCGGGCGGTGGCGCGGTCGATGACTTCGGCAAACGCGAGCTGTTCTGGCGAAGCGGACGAGGTCGACCGTACGGCATCGAGCTCGGCTCGTATGACGGCCAAGGGTGTGCGGAGTTCGTGAGCAGCATTCGCGGAGAACTGACTCTGCCGCTCAAAGGACACCTCAAGTTGCTCGAGCATGTCATCGAAGGTGTCAGCGAGACGTCTGAGTTCATCGTCAGGGCCATCGAGGCGGATCCGCTGGCTCAGATCACCAACGGCTGCGTCTGCCGCCGCCAGCGACAGCCGCTCCACGGGGCCGAGCAGCCGATTCATCAGCGTCCACGCGACGGCGCCTGCCGCCAGGGTTCCGGCAATCGCCACGCCTACAGCGATCTGAGCAAACAAGACGACTGTTGCATCGAACTGCTTCTCCTCCGCCCGGTCCAATGCCTCATCGAGCAATGCGTACTGAGCAGTATCAAGCTGGCCATCGCTCGGGACGTCGTCCAGCGAGACGGGTGCGTCGTCGAGTGCCAAGTCCAGAAGAGGAGCAATGTCGGTGGCGTCCACACCTCGCTCGGCCCTGAGTTCCCGCAGCGCCTCTGTCAGGTACTCGCCGTCGCCGCCAGCCTGGAGTCCACCGGTGAGCAATGCCCCCGCCGCGGCGAGGGAGACAACGATCGCAACCGCACAACTCGCCGCGAAACCAACCGCAGCTCGACCCCGGAGGCCTAGTCGAGCCATCACCTCGCCGCTACCCGATAGCCGACCGACTTGACGGTCTCGACAAACGGCGGCGCACCAAGCTTGCGGCGCAACGTCACCATAGTGACCCGCACTGCGTTGGTAAACGGATCTGCGTGCTCATCCCAGACCTTTTCCAGGAGCAGTTCCGCACTCACCGGAGCCGGGCTCTGCTTCATCAACACCTCCAACACCCCGAACTCCTTCGGCGTAAGGCCGATCACTCGGTTGGCCCGATGGACCACGCGTTGGTGCGGGTCGAGGCGACAATCGCCGACCTCGAGCACCGGCGCTGCGCTTTGCGCCGGCCGGCGACCCAACGCGTGGATTCTCGCCACGAGCTCTCGGAGATGAAACGGTTTGACCAAATAGTCGTCAGCCCCCAGGCCGAACCCCGCCACCCGGTCGTCGAGAGAGTCGAACGCGGTCAGCATCAAAATCCGGGCTGACCCAGCCGCGATCGACCGGCACACATCATCGCCGTGCATGCCCGGCAGGTCGCGGTCGAGCACGACAACGTCATACTCAGTCACTCCCGTCTTCGCGACGGCATCTTCGCCGCAATCAGCGACATCTACGGCGAACCCGGAGTTCCGCAGCCCCCGAGCCGTGGCAGCCGAAAGCTGAAGATCGTCCTCGACGAGCAAGATGCGCACAGCACCAGTATCGCAGCGCGGAGATTCAGCCAACGTAAGATCAGCAGGTCAACGCGCCTGACCCCAGGGACTGGGCGACCAAGGACCCACGCGCAGGGATCAACAATTAGCGAACAACTTTCGAGGTCGGAGGGACAGTTGGCCCTCCAACTCCAGGGGCTGAGAGCGAGTTGTTCGGGATACAAACAGCCGCTTGCCCAGGTGACGTGTCGCCTTGGGCTCCGCCGATCCAGCGGCGCGTGACGATCGCGACGCCGCATGATATCGTTAGATATCACCGGAGGTGGCCATGACTGACATTCTGATCCGAGACGTCCCCGACGAAGTGCTCGCGGCAATCGATGCCAAGGCGAAGCGAGTCGGCCTCTCCCGAACCCAGTACCTCCGCCGAGCGCTAGAGCGCGAACGCGTCGTCGACGCTGGCCCGGTCAGCCTCGATCAGCTCAGGAGGGTCGCAGCACTCGCCGAAGATCTCGACGACCCTGCCGTCATGTCCGGCGCGTGGTCGTGACGACCTGGCTCATCGACAAATCCGCGATCGGGCGCCTTCACCTCGCGACGAAAGCGACCGAGTGGGCCGAACGCATCGAGCGAGGCCTTGTCCACATCTGCACCGTCACCCGACTAGAACTCGGCTACTCAGCGCGTTCCCCAGCGGACCACCGCACCCTCGTTTCCCAACCACCAGTCGCATCCATGCCCGTGGAGTACCTCACGCCCAGAATCGAAGACCGTGCCCTCGAGATCCAGTCGACACTCGCTGACCGCGGCCAACACCGAGCACCATCGATCCCCGACCTCCTGATCGCCGCAACAGCGGAGCTCGCCGAGCTCACTGTGCTCCACCTCGACAAGCACTTCGAACTGATCGCAGAGATCACCGGCCAGCCAGTCGAGCGACTGAACCTCGACTGACACCCAGGTGGGGCCGACCTCGGCCCACTCGCCACCAGAGCGAGTGCACCCGGACCTACAGCGTGTACTAACGCTTGTGTCGGAGGGGGGACTTGAACCCCCACGCCCATTAGTAGGGCACTAGCACCTCAAGCTAGCGCGTCTGCCATTCCGCCACTCCGACGTGGTGCGTGCGAACGATATCGGTTGTCAGTAGCGAACCCTCAAGAAGCTCAGCGACAGCAGGGAGAAGATCCAGACCAGCACGAACACGAAGGTGATCCGGTTCAGGTTCCTCTCCGCGGCCGTCGAACCGAGCGCCGCTCCCCCACCACCACCGAACATGTCGGACAGGCCGCCACCACGTCCACTGTGCAGCAGCACACCGGAAATGACGGCGATCATCGACAAGATGTTGATGACCAGCATGATGTACATGACGATGTCGCGCACGGCCGAGAAGCCTACCGGCGACCGTCAGCCGAGCATCGTGACGACCGGATCACCCTCGATCATCGGCGACGGCATGAATCCGCTTGAATCCGAGCTCTCCCAGAGGCCGGGCACCACGAGCGCGCCGATGGTGCTGCGATACCAGAGGTCGCTTCCGCACGCCGAGGTCGGCGACGAGCAAGAGGGCCACTTCTCCACACCGATCACGATCTGGCCATCGCCGTCGAGGTCATCGAGGGCCATGAGGGCCTCCAGCGACAGGTAGCCCGCAGATCGAACATCGCGAAGCACCGACTCTGGTCCAAGTTTGTCGGGGCGCCACGCCACCGCCGACGGGAGCCGGACCATCGGAAGGAGCTGCCGCGTCTCGGCGAGCCGGCGGTGCACCCCGGCGAGCGCTTCGGCGATCTCATCGGTATCGGTCGACGACGACACCACCTTGAGCAGGGCCGTCGCCTCTTGGTCGCACCAACCTCCGAAGTTTCGCCCGAGCACCGCCCCAGGCACCTCGGCGCAGGTGAACCGCCGAAGCGAGGGTCCAACCCCCGGGGGGTCGGCCGTGGTCACGAACGCCATGTCGTAGTCGAGCGCCCCGAGGCGCTCGTCAAAGACGCACTCTCCCCGACATTCGACGACTTCGATACGGAATCCGAGCAGCGCCAGAGAGGGCTCGAGCACCTCGAGTAGTCGGTTCTGACGTCCATGGCCCGGATCGACGAGCCAACGGATCGACACCTCTCCGCCGGTCGGGTCCTGCCAGAAACCATCACCGTCGAAGCGCCAACCGGCATCGGTGAGCAACTGCGCGGCCGCACCCGGATCGAAGGTCGCGTCGAACTCTCCCCCGTCGACGCACCACTCCTCGTTGACCGTCGGGCCACACGACAGCAGCGAGATACCCGACCGGATCGGGTCGTAGACATTCTCAAGGAGCAGATCACGATCGATCGACATCCAGAACGCCGATCGGAACGCCTCATCGGAGAACACTCCCGCCGTCAGTGGCGCCACCGAGCTCTGCAACACGAGGGACTCCACCCTCGAGCCCGCCTGTAACTCAAAGGCCAAATTGGGATCGTCGAGGCGCTCGCTCAATCCCTCCTCGAGGTCAGGGAAGATGAGATCGACCTCGCCTGAGCGCAGCACCTCGGCCTCGAGCGCCACCTCTCGAATCGGAACCAACACCACCCGGTTGACATCAACAAGTCCCTCCTCGCGGGCCCACTCACTCGGCTCGAGGATCATCTGGACGGCGTTCCAGACCTCGATCCGAAACGGGCCGGACCCTGTCGGCGGCTCAGCGGCATCACCCGACACGTCGGAGCAATCCTCGTGATCGGCGGCGCGGATGATGCGATCGAACAACAGATGGTGCCCGGCGACCACGGCATCGAAATAGATCTCGACCGAACCGTCAGCCGTGTCGCGGACCTCGATGACCGATTCATACGCACGACCATCGGCTGAGTCGGGAGTGCCCCGGAGCGCGTCGAGGGTGCAACGGAGATCGTCGGCCGCGAGCCTCTCGCCGTCGTCCCACCGAGCGAGATCGGAGAACCGAAACGACACCTTCATCACCGCCGCCTCCGGTGCCACCACCGGGGCGAGCGTGGTCGAAGGCACCGCTGGTCCGGCCGGCTCCGCCGGATCATCGAGTTCGACCTCGGGCTCAGTGACCGTGGTGGTCGTCTCTGCCGTGACCACCGAGGGCTCGGTGGCGGCAGATGGTTCGTCGTTGGCGGAGCACGAAGCGATCAAGCCACATGCGACAAGGGCGCTGAGGGTACGACGCAGCCCCGCTCGTGAGGAGAAGCGGAGTCGCTGCCGAATGTGCATCGCTGGCGTGACCGTACCAGCGGGTTGCGCCACCGAGCGGTCAGGACGCCGCGAGTCGGATGATCTGCGCGAACTCGTCCGGATCGAGGCTCGCCCCACCGACGAGGGCGCCGTCAACATCGGCGCAGGCCATGAGCTCCTCGGTGGTTCCGGCCTTCACCGACCCTCCGTACTGGATCCGGATCGCAGCGGCGGTCGCCGCATCGAACCGCGCCGCAAGCGCCGACCGGATCGCCGAGCACACCGCCTGTGCGTCAGCCGCCGTGGCGGTGCGACCCGTGCCGATCGCCCACACCGGCTCGTAGGCGATCACCATCGATGCGGCCTGCTCGGCCTTCACGCCCTCGAGACCAGCGGACACCTGTGACAGGACCCGGATCTCGGTCTCACCCGCCTCGCGCTCAGCGAGGGTCTCGCCGACGCACAGGATCGGCGTCATCGAATGCTTCAGGATCGCGCGCACCTTGGTGTTCACCGTCGCGTCGTCCTCGCCGAAGAGCTGGCGGCGCTCGCTATGACCAGCGATCACCATCTTCACATCGAGCTTGGCGAGAAAGGCCGGTGACACCTCGCCGGTGAACGCGCCCGAGTCCTCGTGATGGCAGTGCTGGGCGCCAAGGATCAACTCCATCGAGTCGCCCTGGATCACGGTCTGGACACTGCGGATGTCGGTAAAGGGCGGATGGATGCTCACATCGACCGACTCGTACACGTCCTTCGGGAGCAACCAATGCAGTTTCTGCACCGCCTGGATGGCCTCGAAGTGATTCAGATTCATCTTCCAGTTGCCGCTGATCAGCGGACGACGGGAGTCAGGCATTCGGTGCTCCTCTCAAAGCGGCGAGACCGGGAAGGTCGCCGAGTTCCAGAAGTTCGAGGCTCGCTCCTCCACCGGTGGAGACATGATCGACCTCGTCGTCGAGCCGGAACTGGGCGAGGGCGGCGGCCGAGTCGCCACCACCGACCACAGTGAAACCCCGGCAGGCAGCGACCGCCTCGGCGACGGTGCGGGTACCAGCCGCGAACCGCTCATCCTCAAACATGCCCATCGGCCCGTTCCAGAACACCGTCCGAGCTTCTGCGATCTCGTCGCTGAACGCGGCTGCCGAGCCGGGGCCGATATCGAACCCCTTCGCGCCATCGGGGAGGCGCGTGCCGAACGTGGCGTAGGCGCCGGTCGAGTCGACCCCGACGACGTCCTCAGGGAGCACGATCCGGTCGCCGTGCCGGTCGAGCAGACCTCGACAAGTGTCGACATGCTCGGGCTCGAAAAGCGAGTCGCCGATCGGCTTGCCCTGCGCGGCGAAGAAGGTGAAGCACATCGCCCCGCCGATCACCAACCGGTCAACCACCCCGAGCAGGGCGTCGACCACGCCGAGTTTGTCGGAGATCTTCGCGCCGCCGAGCACCGCAACAAATGGGTGCTTCGGTCGGTCACGCAGACCAAGCAGCACCTCCACCTCGCGCTGCAGCAGCAGACCCATGGCCGAGGGCAGCTGGGCTGGTGGACCAACGATCGACGCGTGGGCGCGGTGCGAGGCCCCGAACGCGTCGTTGACGTACGCGTCGATGCCCTCAATCAACTCGGCGACGTAGGCCGGATCATTCGCTGTCTCCCCCGGGTTGAAGCGCACGTTCTCGATCAGCTCGACCCCGGGAGCCAACTCCGCGAGACGTTCGCGAACCGGCCCGAGCGAGAACGCCGGATCAGGACTCCCCTTCGGCCGCCCCAGATGACTGGCGCACACCACGTTCGCCCCACGAGAGGTGAGCCACTCGATGGTTGGTAGCGCGGCGCGAATACGGAAGTCGTCGGTGATGACGGGCCGCTCGCCCGAGCGGTCGAGTGGGACGTTGAAGTCGCACCGGACGAGCACACGACGTCCGGCGACGTCGCCGACATCGTCGAGACGGGGGATCCCGTCGGAGGCCATCGTCAGGCGACGTGCTTGACGAGGTCGACGAGACGATTCGAATAACCCCACTCGTTGTCGTACCAAGAGCAGACCTTGACCATCTTGCCCATCGACATCGTCATGCCGGAGTCGAAAATCGACGAATGCGGATCACCGACGATGTCACTGGAGACGATGGGGTCATCGGTGTACTTGAGGATGCCCTTCAAGGCGCCCTTGGCGGCTGCCGAGCGGAACGCCGCGTTGATCTCCTCGACCGACGCCGACGTCTTCAAGTTGGCGGTGAAATCGGTGATCGACCCGGTTGGCACCGGCACCCGGAGCGCCGTGCCGTCGAGCTTGCCCTTCATCGACGCCATGACGAGGCTCGTCGCGCGGGCCGCACCCGTGGAGGTCGGGATGATGTTGATCGCGGCGCCGCGCGCACGCCGCAGGTCGCTGTGGGGGCCGTCGACGAGTGATTGATCACCCGTGTATGCGTGCACCGTCGTCATGAGACCGTTCACCACGCCGAAGGCGTCGTCGAGCACCTTCACCAGCGGCACGAAACAGTTGGTGGTACACGAGGCGTTCGAGATCACCTTGTGGTCGCGGCGGCGGAAGTCACGATGGTTGACGCCATAGACGACGGTGAGGTCGGCACCGTTCGACGGCGCCGAGACAATCACGAGTGGCGCTCCGCCCTCGAGATGCATTGCGGCCTTCGCGCGGTCGGTGAAGATGCCGGTCGACTCGACCACGACATCCACCCCGAGATCGCCCCAAGGGAGTTCGGCCGGATTGCGCTCCGAGAGCACCCTGATCGTGTGATCACCGACGCGGATACCGCCCTTGACCGCGCGGACATCGGCATCAAGTCGACCCATGACCGAGTCGTACTTGAGCAGGTGCGCCATCTGGTCAAGCGAACCGAGATCGTTGACCGCGACGAACTCGACATCGGCCTCCTGGGCCGCGACAGCGCGGAAGAAGTTGCGGCCGATCCGGCCGAAGCCGTTGACACCTACACGAACGGTCATGAGCAGTCCTTTCTGGCCGCCCGAACGGCGGTGAACGCGGGGGCGGACAGCGGTCAGGCTACCCGCTCGGCCAAGGAGGGCCCGGGAGTCAGATCGGCTGGTGGAGATCGCGGTGGGTGGTGCGCGCCGCGACACCATGCTCACCGAGACGGCGTGCCAACTCGTTGGCGACCGCTACCGATCGATGGCGCCCCCCGGTGCATCCGACCGCGATCGTGAGGTAGGTGCGACCCTCGCCCTGATAGCTCGGCAGCAACTCGACCAGCAACGATTCGAAGCGATCGAGGAAGCGCGAGGTGACCGCTCGCTCGAGGACGTAGTCGCGAACCGCCGGGTCGTGCCCGGTCAGCGGGCGAAGCGCTTCCTCCCAATGCGGATTCGGCAGAAAGCGGACATCCATCACGATGTCGGCATCGATCGGGAGCCCGTGCTTATATCCGAAGCTCTCCACCGCCACCTGCAGCCGCCGGCTCTCCACATCATCGAAGGCCGTCACGATCCGGTCCTTCAACTGGTGGACATTGAGGTCGCTGGTGTCGATGATGAGGTCCGCCTGCTCCTTCACGCGATCGAGGGCGAGGCGCTCCCGTTCGATCGCGTCGCGGACCCCCGATGCATCATCAGCGAAGGGGTGCCGTCGACGGGTCGCGTCGTATCGCTGCGTCAGGCTCGCCGTGCTCGCGTCGAGGAAGAGCACCGTCACATGGTGTCCGTCACCGCGCAACTGGGCGACATGGGGCAGCAGATCATCGTGGTTGCGGCCCGACACGAGCGCGAGACGGTCGATGCCTCCGACGGGCTTCGAGGCGAGTTCAACAATGGTCGGCACCAAGGAGGTGGGCAGGTTGTCGACGACGTACCAGCCGATGTCCTCGAGCACAGCGGCCGCACCCGATCTGCCGGCCCCCGAGAGCCCGGTGATCACGACAATCTCAGCCACATCGTCAATCTAGATCGGAGCGGCGAAGCCGTCGCCGCACACCTCAACGACGCGTAAGGCGCAAGTGCAGGAGTCGCGGAACACTCGCCGCGTCGAAGTACTCCGGAGCCTGCGCGAGAAACCGCTCCGGGGGTGCCGGCTCGTCCATGTGATCGAGCACCAACCCTGCTTCAGCGAGCGCATTCAGGTAGCGCGACAGTGGACGATGCAGGAACCGGATGTGCACCCCGAGCTCGACCTGTTCGATCGTCTCCGCCTCCTCGAGATACGGTCCGATGCGCCAGTACTGCTCGGGTGGGTCGACCATGTGATCGTCGATCCACCCGCTTCCCGGTGTCTGCAGGAGCGGATGGTTCAACATGAAGGTGAACCGTCCGCCAGGCCGGAGCACGCGGGCCACCTCGGCGATGGCCTCGTCGACGTCGTCGATGTGTTCGAACACCAGACAGGCGATCACGCCGTCGAAACTCGCATCCGGGAACGGGAGCCCCGATGCGCCCGCCTGGGCGAACACCGGCCCACCAGCACGCGCCGAGGCAACATCGATCTGGTTAGTCGTCGGGTCGACCCCAACCACTGAGACTCCCGTTCGCGCGATCGCGCGGGCGATCTGGCCGTCGCCGCACCCGAGGTCGAGCACACGCTGATGGCCCGACTGCTCGCCGACCGCGAGCGGGATGATCTGGTCGACGTACTCGGGATCAGCCCCTTCGGTGAACCCCTCGATCCACCATGAGGCGTGCTCCTCCCAGAGTCGCCGCGACAGGTCCCCCTCCCCCGCTGACATCATCTCAGGCTACGTTCGCCCCGTGGACTTCTCCGTGTGGCCGAACATGTCGTACCCGGTCGACGAACTGCTCGATCTCGCCCGATGGCTCGACGCCGGGGAGTGGCACGGGTTCTGGTTCGCCGACCACTACATGGGAAACACCGGCACCACCGAGGTCTCCGACACCCCCGGACACGAATGTTGGGCGATCCTTCCGGCGGTCGCCGCCGTCACCTGCCGCATGAGACTCGGACCTCTGGTTGCCCCGACCTCGATCCACCATCCCGCCCTCCTCGCTAACCGAGCGGCGACCATCGACCACCTCTCGAACGGGCGCTTCGTGCTTGGTCTCGGCGCCGGTTGGCAGATCAACGAGCACCACGCCTACGGGATCGAGCTCGAGGCGCCCGGCCGACGGGTGACCCGCTTCGAGGAGTCCATCCAGATCATCCGTTCCCTCCTCGACGAGCGGCGCACCGACTTCGACGGCGAGATCCACACGATCCGCGGCGCCCCCTGCGAACCCAAGCCCGTGCAGGAACGCCTGCCGATCCTCGTCGGCACCGGCGGTGACCGCATGTTGCGAATCACCGCCCGCCACGCCGACGAATGGAACACCTGGGGTCGACCCGACGGAGCCGCCGAGCGGATGGCCGCCATGCGCGAGGCCTGCGAACGGGTCGGTCGCGACCCGGGGACCCTTCGCTGCTCGGTCCAGTCGATCGTCGTCGTCACCGATGACGACGAGGCGACCAAGCGCGTGCTGGACGGGCCCGGTGGCGAACGCGCCATCGCCGGCCGACCCACCGAACTCGTCGAGATGCTCGGCGCCTACCGGGAGATCGGCTTCGACGAGTTCATCGTCCCCGACTGGTTCATGGGCCCGACCGCTAGCGCGCGCCGCGAGATGCTCGAGCGGTTCATGACCGAGGTCATCAGCGCCATCGACTGAGGTTCACTCCGGATCGGGATGGAAGTGCGCGTGGATGCTTTCGGCCACCGCATCCGGGAGGAACGGCAGCGACCGCAACGTCTCGAGGTCGGCCGCCTTCACGGCGCGCACGCCCCCGAGGGCCTTCACCAGACGCTCGCGGCGGGCCGGACCGAGCCCGGGGATGCCGTCAAGCGATGACCGGGTCATCGACTTCGAGCGTCGCTCCCGGTGAAACGAGTTCGCGAACCGGTGCGCCTCGTCGCGGATGCGCTGCAACATGAACAGCCCGTCGCTGCCGCGGGGCACCCCGACCGGCTCGGCGCGACCCGGGAGGTAGACCTCCTCGAATCGCTTCGCCAGCGCGGCTACCGGGATCTCGTCCTCGAGGCCGAGCGAGGCCACCACCCGCTCGGCCACGGCCAACTGACCCTTGCCGCCGTCGACGAGCAGCAGCTGCGGCGGATAAGCGAACCGCCCCGGTTTCTCCCCCCGCTCCTCGACCGGCTGGTCTCGCTCCTCCAGATAGGCCGAGAGTCGCCGCGTGAGCACCTCCTCCATCGCCGCGTAGTCGTCGTGGCCATCGATGTGGACCTTGAATCGCCGGTATTGGCGCTTATCCGGCAGGCCGTCGGTGAGCACCACCATCGATCCGACGTAGTCGGTTCCCTGCAGGTGCGCCATGTCATAGCACTCGATCCGCAGCGGAGCCTCGGGCAGACCGAGCTGATCCTGCAACTCGGTCAGCGCCCGCGACCTCGTGTTGTGATCGCTGGCTCGGCGCATGCGGTGGCGAACGAACTCCTCTCGGGCGTTCTCATGCACGGTCTCCATCAACCGACGGCGATCACCGCGCTGAGGCACCCGTATCTCGACACGACCCTCGCGATCCAGTGCCAAC
>Ga0222719_10000682_pt1 | contig 33930 bp, 29 predicted proteins | sample C33_34DmetaG_FD_165039 | JGI IMG/M metagenome (GOLD analysis project Ga0222719, IMG submission 165039) | Estuarine water microbial communities from San Francisco Bay, California, United States - C33_34D | ecosystem: Environmental > Aquatic > Marine > Unclassified | place: USA: California... | reverse complement strand
AACCCATCAGCTTTGCTAGATAGGTTTCATTTCTCTATTTAGCTGAATTTATAAAGCACCCGCAAGCTGAATTCAAATCGGTGCTAAAGGCTAGTTTAGTATAAATAATTTTTCAATCAAGTTTGTAGCAAAAAGAATTGTGATACAGTCTACAAATGCCACTAGTTGATCCATTAAGCAATATTTCAGACCCTGAAGTTAAAGCGTTGGTCGATTTTTTTAATGAAACATTAGGATTTTGTCCTAACTCGGTGCTCACAATGCAAAGAAGACCAGCTATTGCAAAAGCATTTGTTGAACTCAACATGGCAGTTATGGAAAACCATGGTGAGCTCACCTCTGAATTTAAGCGATTAATTGCTTTTGTGAGTAGTAATACTACTGGATGCAGATATTGCCAGGCTCATACCATAAGAGCTGCTGAGCGTTATGGCTCAACGTCTCAAAGGCTTAAAAATGTTTGGGATTTTGAGAATCAATTTTGTTTTAGCGATGCAGAAAAAGCAGCTTTGAGATTTACTAAAGAGGCCAGCATGGTTCCAGTAAATGTAGCTGAGAGTACTGAGAAACAACTACATTTGCACTGGTCCGATGATGATATTATTGAAATTATGGGCGTCATAGCTTTATTCGGCTATTTAAATCGATGGAATGATGTCATGGCTACTTCCTTGGAGAATGAGGCAAATATTTCAGGCGAAGAATTACTTAAAGGCGTATCCTGGGTTCCAGGCAAACACGCCTAAGAACCTTTACCTTTTTTCCATCGAGTTTTTGCTTTTGATCCCTTCTTTCGATTTTGATTTTGTTTGTTTTTTGAACCAGCATCAGATTTTTGAAAATTACTTTTACCTTTCTTTGCAGCTTGCCTTTTTTTAAAACCAGATTTGTTAGTTCTAAAATTTTTTGATCGAGAATTACTTTCTGACTTCTCGGTTGGCTGAAACCCCTCTTCAGTTTTTTGCGGAATTTTGCTTTTAATTAATTCTTCAATCCCTCTTAGAAATTTATGTTCATCAATGCTTAAAAAAGATATAGCAGTTCCTTCTTTACCTGCTCTGCCAGTTCTTCCTATCCGGTGAATGTAATCATTGGGATAGGTGGGCATATCAAAATTTACAACATAAGGAAGATTGCTTATATCTATGCCCCTTGCAGCCACATCAGTGGCAACCAAAACTCGTACATCTTTTTCTTTAAATTCTCTGAGTGCACGAGTTCTTGCACCTTGTGTTTTATCGCCATGAATGGTCGCGGTTTGTATATCAGCAGCATTGAGTTTTTTAGCAATTTTTTCAGAGCCATGTTTTGTTCTTGAGAAAACTAATGCCTGAGGCCATTGCTCTGAATGAATAAGATGGCTTAACAATTCAGATTTTTGGCTTTTATTTACTTTATAAACAATTTGTTTAATTGCGCTAACAGTACTATTTGGAGAATCAACTGCAATTTCAACAAGATCTGCTCCTAGTGATTGAGCAAGTTTTTTTATTTCTGGAGAAAAGGTAGCCGAAAAAAGTAAGTTTTGTCTGTTAGATGGAGTAAGAGCAATAATTTTTTTAATATCATGAATAAACCCCATATCAAGCATGTGATCGGCTTCATCTAATACCAAGATTTGTACCTGGTTGAGCTTAACTGATTTCTGGTTATGTAAATCTAACAGTCTTCCAGGAGTTGCAACCAATATATCCAAACCATTTTTTAGCTTGGATTTTTGTGGAAAAATTTTGGCTCCTCCAAAAATTGCAGCTGAAGTTATGGATGTAAATTTTCCGTAAGTGTAAACATTTTCTCTTACTTGAGCAGCTAATTCGCGTGTTGGAGTTAACACCAATGCGTGAACATGTTTTCTATATGGTTTTGCTTGATTTTGTAGAAGCTCAATCATTGGCAAAACAAAGCTGCCTGTTTTGCCGGTACCCGTTTGGGCAGCAGCCATTATATTTTTCCCTGATAGGACAATGGGTATTGCTTGTTTCTGGATTTCAGAAGGTTCGGAATGTTTAAGATCTTGAAGGGATCGTAATATTGGATCGGATAATCCGAGTTCTTTAAATGACATTTTAATTTTTTATAAGCCTGCCTAATATCTATCAGGTGACTGCAGAGTATAGACTTAAGAGCCTAGGGTCAATGTAGCCCTGAATATATATTTAATATTAGTCATCAGACGGGGTATTTCTTTTTTTATATTCTCGTATAATCCCCCTCAATTACTACCCATTATGAATAAAGAAAAACTTAGAAATATTGCCATCATTGCTCACGTTGATCATGGTAAAACAACTTTGGTTGATAAGTTATTGCAGCAGTCAGGAACTTTAGATCGAAAAAACATGTCCACTGATAGAATCATGGATTCTAATGATCAAGAAAGAGAGCGGGGCATCACAATTCTTGCAAAAAATACTGCCATTAACTGGAAAGATCATAGAATCAACATTGTCGATACTCCTGGACATGCTGATTTTGGCGGAGAGGTTGAAAGAGTTCTTTCAATGGTTGATTCGGTATTGTTGTTAGTAGACGCAGTGGATGGACCTATGCCTCAAACTAGATTTGTTACTCAAAAAGCATTTGAAAAAGGGTTGCATCCAATTTTGGTAATTAATAAGGTTGATCGCCCAGAGGCGAGACCGCATTGGGTTCTTGATCAAGTATTTGAGTTATTTGATAACCTTGGAGCAACTGACGAGCAGTTAGATTTTACTGTTATTTATGCATCAGCTATTAATGGATTAGCAGGACATGAACCAGATGAACTGGCCGATGATATGACACCTTTGCTAGATATGATTATTGAGAAAGTTGCTGCTCCAGATGTTGATCAAAATGCACCCTTTAGAATGCAAATTTCGGCATTGGATAGTAATAGCTATGTTGGAGTCATAGGTATTGGCAGGATCACTGGAGGAAGTGTTAAACCAAATGATCGAGTAGTGGTAGTGGATAAAAGTGGGGTCGAGCGAAAAGCTAAGATTCTTCAAGTGCTCGGCCACCACGGACTTGAAAGGGTTGAAACAGATGAGGCAAAAGCTGGTGATATTGTATGTATTACTGGAGTCGAAGCATTGAATATTTCCGATACATTGTGTGATCCAGATCACATTAACCCTCTGCCACCCTTGTCTGTTGATGAGCCAACAGTCAGCATGGTCTTTCAAGTTAATGATTCGCCTTTTTGTGGAAAGGAGGGCAAATATGTAACTTCAAGAAATATAAAGGATCGATTGGAGCAAGAGCTAATTCATAACGTTGCATTGCGAGTTGAAGAAGGAGAAAGCCCAGATCAATTTAAGGTTTCAGGACGAGGGGAGTTACACCTATCTGTATTAATTGAAACTATGCGAAGAGAAAATTATGAATTGGCTGTCTCTAAGCCACAGGTAATTCAAAAAGAGGTCGGAGAGGAGATTCACGAACCATATGAAATAGTTGTTATTGATATCCAAGAAGAGCATCAAGGCGCAATAATGGAAGAGATGGGTCATAGAAAAGCAGATTTACAATCATTAGTTATTACTGAAAATGGCCGAATGCGACTAGAGTTTATGGCGCCATCAAGAGGCCTCATTGGATTTCGATCACAATTCCTCACCTTAACAAGTGGCAGTGGTATTTTAACAAGTGTATTTGATCATTACGGCCTTGCAAAAAAAGGTGAGATTGCTACTCGCCAAAATGGCGTAATGGTATCAATGATTACTGGAAAAACCTTAGCTTATGCATTGTTTAATCTTCAAAATAGAGGACGAATGTTTGTTGGCCATGGTCTTGAAATATATAAGGGTCAAATTGTTGGGCTGCATTCGAGGGATAATGATTTACCGGTTAATCCCACTAAAGCAAAACAACTTACCAATATTAGAGCAGCTGGGACAGATGAAAATCTTATCTTAACTCCGCACATACAGCACACTTTAGAGCAAGCTCTAGAGTTTATCGAGGATGACGAACTTGTCGAAGTAACCCCAGAAAGCATAAGGCTAAGAAAAAAAATCATCAGGTAAATTAATTTACACGATCAAAGGTTGTCTCTTTTGCTTAATAACTCATAATATTAGAAGTTCATAATTCACTTTTTAAAGGGTAGGGTTAATTGCTTTATTTTACATTTGCATTTCTTGTTCTAGCATCTCTCTACTCAGGCAATGCGGCCTTAGCAATATTTGCAGGAATCTTATTTACCTATCTTTTACAACCTCCTGCAACATTTTTTACTCGACGCATTGGGACCATGCCACTGCAGATTGGCATTGTGCTTCTGGGCGCCACTATTAGCCTGCCTTATGCTATCGATGTTAGCTCAGACTATCTGCCATGGATTTCGTTGTTTGTAATAGTTTCTTTTTTTACGGGACTGATTCTTGGCAAGCTTCTTGGAATTCATCGCAGAATAGCTTTCTTACTTTCGTCAGGTGCAGCCATCTGCGGCGGAACTGCAATGGCAGCTGTTGCTCCAATAATTAAGGCTAAGCCTCAGGAGCTCTTAATTGCAATGACCATTGTGTTTTTGCTAAATGCTGTTGCCATTATTCTATTTCCTATAATTGGTGGGTATTTAGAAATGACCAATTTTGAGTTTGGAGCTTGGTCTGCCTTAGCCATTCATGATACAAGCTCGGTGATTGGCTCAGCTACAATTTTCAGCAATGAGTCTGCTCAAGTTGCAGCTACATTAAAATTAGGTAGAACAGTTTGGTTGATCCCATTGCTGCTAATCGCAAATTGGATTTTTAACAAGCAAACCGAAGCCACTAAATTTCCTCGATTTATAATATTTTTTATTTTAGCCATTATTGCCAATACTGTTTTTAATTTTAATGAGCAGGCAATAAATATTTTTCAAATAATTAGCAAAGGCTTTCTTCTGGTAGGTCTATTTTGCATTGGCAGTCAGTTTGATACCAATGAACTCAAATCATTGAGCGGTAAACCTTTTATATTAGCTCTGATCATTTGGGCTGCTGTGATTCCTTCTGCATATTTCCTGGTTAAATATTTTTGATTACATTTAAGTTAAGATAATCTAAGTAGTTCACTTAAACAGGGTAACGAATGAAAGATTTTGAAAATAAAGTAGCTGTTATAACTGGAGCCGGAAGTGGTATTGGCCGAGGTATAGCTGAGGTTGCAGCAAATAATAAAATGCGACTAGTTCTAGCAGATGTAGATGAAGTTGGTTTGAATGAAACCCTTGAGCTGGTTAAAAGCAAAGGTGTTGAGGCAATAGCTAGAGTGACCGATGTGAGTAAGTTAAATGAAGTGGAAAATCTTGCAAGCCAAACTTTTGAAACTTTCCAACATTGCCACCTTCTTTTTAACAATGCTGGAGTCCTGGGTCCTGCCCCATTAAGCCAAGTCAATCGAGATATGTACGACTGGCTTATCAATATTAATTTGGGGGGCTGCTTTAATGGTGTTCATGCTTTTTTACCAAAAATGCAATCTAATAAAGAGGAAGGGCACATTATTGCAACATGCTCTACATCAGGTTTTATTGCTTATCCAATGTTAGGATTATATTCAGCTTCGAAATTTGGAATTAGAGGATTGATGACATCTTTGAGGGCCGAATTAACAGGATCGAATGTTGATGTGAGCATTGTCTGTCCAGGAGAGGTTACAACAAATATCGTTAATAGCACATTTGACACTGCCCCAAGTCAAGAGGCCATTGAGAGCTTGGAAGATTCACATACTAATCCTAAAGCTCTTCTTGAAGTTGCTGCTGAGGATGCTCAAAATACCTATCCAATCTCACCACTGGAGGCAGCTCAAGCTATCTTTGCTGGAATTAAGAATAAAGATTTTTATATATTTACCCATAAAGGATATAAGCGCCAATTAGAAGAAATATCAAATGAATATCTTGAGGCTTTTGACCAAGCAATGTTTCAATAAATAGTTGATTATGCTAAATAAAATTTTATTCGGAATTGTTGTCGCTGTTGTTATTGCGGCAGTAATCTATATCCCAAAAGCAATTAGAGTTTATAACGTTGTTCATTTATTCGATGAAGATAAGATTGCTAAAAACTTTATGCACATGAATAAAGTTTTTCCTTCCACCCCCATCAAATCATCAGACACCCCGCATATATTTGAAACTGGCGCGTTTGAACTTCCTGAGTTTTATGAAATGAATGGAGAGCAGCACCACTTGCTTGATGCATTAGATTACTTTAAATCAGATGGATTGATTGTTTTGCACGAAGGAACTTTAATATATGAAAACTATTGGCAAGGCAATTCTAAAGACCAACCACATATTTCTTGGTCTGTTGCCAAGTCATTTCTTTCGGCTTTAATTGGTATTGCCCATCATGAGGGGTTAATCGAAGACCTGAATGATCCCATTACAAAGTACTTAAAGGATTTTGATGGCACAGGCTATGCAAATGTTCCTATCATAGATATTTTGCAGATGTCATCTGGCATTATTTTTAATGAGGATTATGCTGACTACAATTCTGATATTAATAAGTTTGCTCGAGCGCTGGCCCAAGGCACATCCATGAGAGATTTTGCGAAGGCCTTAAAGAATGGAAAGCAGCCAGGAACATTTAATCATTACGTTAGTATCGATACTCAGATGTTAGCAATGCTGCTTGAGGAAGTAACAGGCCAGCCTGTGGCGAAGAATCTCGAGGATAAAATTTGGACAAAAATTGGTATGGAGCATGATGCTTATTACATGGTAGATGATACAGGTGCGGCTTGGGCTCTTGGTGGATTGAATGCCACTTTGCGAGACTATGCTAAATTTGGCCAACTCTACTTAAATAATGGCCAGTGGAATAATGAGCAAATTGTTCCAGAAGATTGGGTCTATGCATCCCACAAACCAGATGGCCCGCATCTTCAGCCTGGTGAAAATGAATTGTCTTCAAGTACCTGGGGGTATGGTTATCAATGGTGGGTGCCCGGCTTTCCCTTAACAGATTATCTTGCGGCAGGGATTTACAATCAGTACATTTACATTGATCCGATGACCAATGTCGTTATTGCTAAGACTTCATCAAATTATAAATTTAATCAAGAACGAGAGTACTCCAAAGATGCGCATGTTGCCATGTTTCGAGCAATTGCTAAAAGTGTAGCTGAATCCCTTAAATCATGATGAGAAAATTTTTTCTTACATTTTTATTTATCTTTTGCTTAGATGCTAATGCCTGGTGGGATACTGGTCATACATTAGTGTGTGATGAAGCTTATAAATTATTAACAGTGGATGCCAAAAAGGCTTTAGATCCTATGATTGAAGAACACGGATCATTTGGCACTGCTTGTCTTTGGGCTGATTGGGTAAAAAATAAAGAAAGGAAAGATACAAGATCATGGCATTACATCAATCTGCCTGATTCAGAGCAAAACACATACAATACTTCTTGCCCAGAAAACGGATGCCTTATTGCTGCTTTTTATGAGCAACTAAAAATTTTAAATGATAGATCTCTGGCATTTCGTCAAAGACAAGAAGCTCTTTGGTTTATTGGTCATTTTGTAGGAGATATTCATCAGCCCATGCATGTTGGTTATGCTAAAGATTTAGGAGGTAACAGGCATTATCTGGAACTGGAAGATGGAACTAAGTCAAACATGCACAAGGTCTGGGATGGCCAAATTATCGAGCACATGGAGTCTTTATTTGGTAAAGAATATCTTTCTATAAATGTAGCTCAGGACATTCAAGAACTACTAAATATCTCTCATTCAGAGGACATAGAATCTTGGGCTCAAGAAAGTCGAGATATTGCGATGCAACAATCTGTTGGTTATCGCAATAACGTGTTAAAGATAGCCACAAACGAGTACTTAGAAAATCATTTTAAGATTGTAGAAGAGAGGATTGCTTTGGGAGCAATTCGATTAAGCCAAACTTTAAATAGAATTCATCAAGAGGATAATTAATCTTTGGATATTCGGCGTTTTTTTAAATATCTTACTCCATCAAAAAAAACAAAATTTATTTTATCTCTCGATGGAGGCGGGGTTCGAGCCATTGCAGCAATTGTTTTTCTTAAGCAGTTAGAGATTGCTTCAGGGAAAAAAATTTTTGATATTTTTGATTTTTTTATTGGAACCAGTGCCGGTGGTATTAATGCTCTAAATATAGCAGGCTTGGAAGCCAGTTGTTTTGAATTAGAAAAATTTTGGTCAAAAGATAATTTATCTAAAACCATGACCAAATCATTTTGGGATAATGCTTCTTTTTTGCAAACAAAACCTAAATATGATGGCAAGGGCAAAAGAGAATTATTGCTGGAATATTTTAAAGACCAGTCGCTTGGGGAGGCTAAAAAGCCAGTAGCGGTATTAGCATATGATGTTGAAAACAGAAAACCGCGTTTATTAAGTTCTTATGAATCTCCTGGGATAAAAATGGTAAGTGCAGCTAGCGCAACAAGTGCTGCTCCAATTTATTACTCTACTCAAGAAATTGATGATGGTTCCTGGTTAATTGATGGAGGCATTGTAGCTAACAACCCATCCTTGCTTGGATACTCAGAGGCTAGGAAATTATTTCCTGGATGCGAGATAAAAGTTTTAAGTATTGGCACTGGTATTAATAGAAGAAAAATTAATGGACCAAGCTCGTCTAAATGGGGAGCTATAAGTTGGTTTCGTCATGATATTTTGGGGATTATGCTTGAATCTAGTGTGTTTGATGAAATAGCAAGTGATCTTATGGGTAATAGTTATCTCAGAGTTAACTCATCAACTGGCTTAGTCAACAGAAGAATGGATGATATATCTGATATTAACTTAGAGCGCATTCATTTGATGGGGATGGATTGGTGGTCTGAGTTTGGCGAAGAGGTAAATCAGTTTTTAAATGTTTAATATAATGAGTTTTATCTAGAAAAATGCTGTACACTTCATTTTTTATTTTAGATTAAGAAGGAATTATATGAATATTTATGTTGGAAACCTCCCTTGGAGTATCGATGATGCAAGTCTTGAGCAAGTTTTTGCCGAGCACGGCACAGTTACATCAGCCAAAGTCATCACAGATCGTCAAACTAATCGCTCCCGTGGGTTCGGTTTTGTTGAAATGTCTGATGGCGGAGAAAATGCTATTCAAGCATTAAATGATGCTGAAGTTGAAGGCAGAAAATTAGTCGTTAACGAGTCTCGTCCTAGAGATTAATCTATGAGTTACCTGGGGCTGGTTGGATTGTTTGGTCTTATCGGTTTAACAGGTCTTCTTAATAAAGTTCATCCAAGTCAATCCGGCGGCCCAATCAGATTATTGGGCCTCTTAGGGTTTTTAGGCCTGGCTGGGTTCTGGATTCCATCTCTTGGAGCATGTGGAGCTTTTGGCGCTCTTGGGGTTTGGAACCATCAAAATTCAAAAATAGCTAAGTTAGCCTATCTCGGATGGTTAGGGCTGATTGGAGTAATTCAGACTATTAGCTTTTATCTTTAGTTGCTAGCACCAATAATCCTGCAGCAATAGCCAAGTTTTTAACAAAATTTTGAGTTTCATGCGCTTGCATTGGATCTCCGCTGAGCGCCCAAAAGTTATGTATAAAGATATTAATAAGGATAGTTAAACCAAACAGCATGAATGCAGAAAGCCTTAAATTTTTTCCAAGAATTAAAAAGATACCGCCAATCAACTGAATAATAATTGTCAAAGGTAAAAGAACCGAGCTAAATGGAACGCCCTTCATCTGCATTAATGCAAGTGTTGAAGAAAAGTCAAAAACTTTACTTAATCCCGGGGCAATGAAATATAATCCCAGCAGAGACCTTCCAGAGATAAAAAATAAACTATCTAATTTTCTTAACCATTCCATTTAATGTCCTGTTGCTAGTCTTAATGATAGACTAACATGATTATTTTTTATAGGAGATAAAAATGAAAAATATATATATCTTGGGATTGCTCGCTATTACTGTGAGCTTTTTTGGAGGCTTAGAAGCCGCTCATCACAATGACAAAGACGCTTTGCTTGAGGCTGTGAACAATCCAGAGAGAAATGCTAAATATTCTAAAAGAGACAATTTCAGAAACCCCTATGAAACATTATCATTTTTTCAAATTAAACCTACTATGCATGTATTAGAATTATCTGCTGGAGGAGGTTGGTACACTGAGATATTGGCTCCATACCTAGAATCTAAGGGTAAGCTCTCTGTTACACATCATAATCCTGAAGCAGGAGGCTATTACAAGCGCTCAAGAAACTCTTATGATGAAAAGGTTAAGTTAAACCCTCTATTTAAGGGTGTGGAGGTAATTACTGCTGATGTCCCTCCAACCAAGCCATTTACCAAGCCTGCAACGCAAGATTTAGTTGTAACATTCAGAAATCTTCATAATTGGTTAGGTCAAGATGCTATGAAGGCGATTATGCAAGAAGCATACAACTCTCTAAAAGAGGGAGGACATTTTGGAGTTGTTGAACATAGGGCGCCGGAAGGATCGGACTTAGAATTCATGCAAAAGAGTGGTTATGTTGCGCAATCACTTGCTATTCAAACAGCGCAAGAAGTTGGATTTAAGTTGGTTGATTCATCTGAGGTTAATGCTAATCCAAAGGATACTGCAGATCATCCCAGAGGAGTTTGGACTCTCCCACCATCATTTCGTTTAAAAGATCAAGATAGAGCAAAATATGCTGCTATAGGTGAATCAGACAGAATGACTCTGCTATTTATGAAATAAGAATTTCCTTATTAATTAAGATGTGCGAATATAAGTTTTAAATGCACATTTATCTGAAGGAGAACTTTATGAAAAATTTATTTTCAGTTTTAGCAATCGGATTAAGTTTAAGCTTGTATGCGGGTCATCACGAAGAGGGTGAAAAAAAAGATGCATCCATGCATGAAAATAACTTTGTCTATATATCAACTTATACGCAACCTGCTGGTGGCAATCCAGAAAGATTAAAAAAATCACTTTTAAAAAATCTTGATACTCTCGAGGCAAATGGATACAACACTTGCGGAATGCTTAGGCATCAGTTTGGTGGAGGCAGATCATTTTTGACCTATTGCTATTTTGATAGCTGGGAACAATTTGCTGAGATTAATGATTCAAACAACCCAATAGCTGGCGATGGCCCTAGGCAACTTTATGGAGATCATACAGATAAGCTTGCTGCAGTGGTTGTAAGAAATTTAACTAAGCAAACCCCATATGTATTAGAGGCCAAGTACTCGTTTGGACCATACCTCACTGATAATGAGCGCAGAGCCAATGCCAAAAAATTATTTGATGCTTACGATAGAGCGTTTGGCGGTTGCAATATGGCCGAACACGTCTGGGGGCCAGAGTTTACATGGAATTTCTACTGTGGCTATGACAACTATGCTGATTTTGCAAACAAAGCAGCTGCAATATCTGCAATACATGAAACGGAACTTGCAGATGTCAAATTAGATATATTAGATCATTCTGATCATTTAATGACTCGGGTTGAAAGATAGGTGATCTATTGAGCGCTATATATAAAGGGGCTTTAAGCCCCTTTTTTTGATTAAATACAAGCTCAAACCATTAATTAAAAATTAAATTTTTGATAACTTGACAACCTTGTCAATTTATCGATAATCTAAAAGTAGATATATCTAATTTTGGGGAAAATCATGAAATTTCTAAGACTCTATTTATTGGCATTACCATTAGTGGTAATGGCAGACACTCCAGCTTTGCCTGCAGATGCTGACTCTGCTGAGCCAAACTCTGATTCAACTAGCTCCCAAGTCGAGAGCCTTTCAGTGGATACACAATCATACGAAACATCATCCTCTTATACGTCTGATGAGAATGGTGTTGAAGAGGTTGTGGTAACAGGCATCAAAAGAAGCCTTATGGATGCTATCTCAATTAAAAGGAGTAATACGGGTATTGTTGACGCAATTACTGCTGAAGATTTTGGTAAATTTCCTGATAATAATTTAGCTGAGTCTCTTGCAAGGGTTGTAGGTATCGGTATTGACAGAAGCAATGTTGAGGGTGAGCGAGTTGCAGTCAGAGGTTTTGGTCCTGAATATAACCTTGTAACACTTAATGGCAGGCAAATGCCAACAGCGCCTAATCAGTGGGAAGGAGGAAGATCCTTTAATTTTGGTGATATATCTTCTCTAGGAATTTCAGCTGTTGAAGTATATAAATCTTCAAATAGCACTTTGCCCTCTGGCGGCATTGGATCGACTATAAACATGGTTACAACCAAGCCTCTTTCTATACCTGGTCAGTTAAATTCATTCAGTGTTGATTATTTACTTGATAGTACCAATCCGGATGATGAACTCCAGCCAGAGGTAAATTTTGTTCATAGCTCTAATTTTGGTCGATGGGGCATAGCTGTTTCAGGATCATTTCAAGATAGAACTAACAGAGAAATCGGTGCTAGAGAAACTAATTGGATGACTTTTCCAGATCAAGAGACGGCCGATGGTTATCTAAGAATTGTCGATAGTCAGGCGACTGTTAATAATAATAGAAGAGCTGATGGAAAAACATTTTTTCAGGAACCTTCTGCTTATCAGTTTAAGGATAATGATCGTGAAAGAACCAATGCACAAGTTGCGCTTCAGTATGAATTCAGTGACAGACTAGTTGGAACACTAGACTACACCTATTCAGAAGTAGATTTTGCATCTACTGGTCAAATGTTTGGTTCATGGCTTGGAGCCTGGAACACGCTTGGAGGCACCATCAATGAACGCGGTGTCTGGACCGATGTCATAGTGAGTGATAGAGGATACGATCATCAATATATTTATGGTTCAACGGTTAACGAGAATGCTTCTACAGGTTTGAACTTAGAAGTTACAGTGAGTGATGCTCTTGTATTAGAGTTGGATTATCATGATTCAACTGCTGAAAGAATCGGTACTGAATTACCAAATGAGATCGGTCTTGGAGCTCCATCGAAGGCTACAGTTACTCATACAAGTTCTTCCTCAGGTGTTTATCTGTTTGACTATGATCAGGATTTCTATCCTGATGAGTACAACATCGGTGGTGTTTATGTAAGAGATGCCTACAAAAGCAATGATATGGAACAACTTCAACTAAAAGGTGAGTGGCAAAATCTTGATGGTGCTTTTTTAAACAGCTTTATAACTTCAATTGAATTTGGGATCTCTATGGTTGATTCCATCTATCAAGATAATAGAGCTGAAGAAACGCCTTCACCAAGCCCTTTACCAGGTACCGATAGTTCCGTTCCAGCTTCTCTCATGAAAGCTATTAGCATGGATGGATTCTTTGATGGCTTTAGCTGGAATAGTTCTCAAGCTGTGGATTATTATTATGAGATTCAACCTGGCATCGTAGATTTTGCTTCAACTTTAGTTTCTTTAGATGCAGGTAGCTGGGATACCATGAATACAGTTGAAGAGGAATTTGAATCTGCTTGGCTTCAAGTTAACATGGAGTTTAGTCTCAATGATAAGCCTCTAAATGTAGTTTTAGGTCTTAGAAATGAAAGGACTGATAGGACTTCAACGGGTCTAGAGCTCTCACCCACAGCTTTGGCGTGGAGTTTTAACAGCATTCTATATGACTATGCTGCGGAAATGAAACCTAGCTCTAGAAGCGGTGTTTCTGAAATATTGTTACCTTCATTAGCTGTTGCTTATGAAATCGAAGACGATAAAGTTGTTAGATTTAGCTACAGTGAATCAATGGCTAGAACAGGATTGCAAAATTTAACCAGTGCATTAACTTATGGTTCTCGAGGATACACCCAGCCTACTGTAAGTGGTGGAAATCCGGATTTGGAGCCTTTAACTGCAGAAAATTTTGATCTCTCATATGAATGGTATTATGCAGAGGGAAGCTATCTAGCTATTAATTACTTTAGAAAAGAAATTGATAATTTCGAAGATGCTGGTGAGTTTGATTTAGGAAATTTATATGGCTTAACTAACCCAGCTTTAGGTCCAAGGGCTGATGCTGCAAGAGCATGTGTTCAAGCTTGGGTAGACGCTGGTTCACCTGTAGGCGGAGATGGAGGCAATTGGTGGAATCAAGGTTTCTTTAATGCTCCAGTTCCTACTGATAATTGTGTGAATGACAGACTTCGTTATGCTCAGGGTTGGATGGGTGTTAATGAGTTAGCTGCAGTTGCTGCAGCAAACCAAAATGCTTTTGAGCAAGGAACCATGTATGAGTGGTGGTCAGAAGGTTATTGGAATGTTGATTATGCATACGGTGATGGCCCAATTAACAATGGTTTCTCCTGCTATGGTGGTTTCTGGTATTGTGATCATGCAAATATCAGAGGAAATGCAGATGATCCTTTGGCTACCTTTACATTAAACACGACTGTCAATAAACGTAGTGGTACTGTCTCAGGTTGGGAGATAGCATTGCAGCATTTATTTGGCGATACTGGATTTGGTCTACAATTCAATGCAACTTTAATTGATGGCGGCGATACTGATATCGATAGAAATGCTATTGGCAGACAGTTCCTATTAAACGGCTTGGGTAATTCAGGTAACTTCTCAGCTTTTTATGAAGATGACAAGATTACAGCCAGAGTGGCTCTAAACAACCGTGGAGAAACTGTAGCTGGATTTGGTGCTTTCGATCAACCTCTTTATGTTGAAGAAAGAAATCAAATTGATGCCTCATTTGCCTATAGATTAAACGAGCAAGCCAGTGTTTTTATTGATTTTCAAAATTTAACCGATGAAACAACCAGACTTCATGCTAGACATAAAGAAATGTTATTCTTGGCTCAAGACCATGGTGTGATTTCAAGAATTGGTTTTAGATATAAATTTTAATCTTGATTAGTAACTAAAAAAAGAGGGCTAAGCCCTCTTTTTTTTATTTAAAATTTAACAAAATCTACTTGGCTGTTACGTCTATTTATTGACTTGCATTAGTGTAAGCAAATTAACTGGTAAATTCTTTCCAGCCTCTATAGCCTCCTTCAAGGTTTTGAATGTTTGTAAACCCAATATCTTTTAATGTTTTGCCAGCGAGCGCAGCTCTACTGCCACCTCCACAGTAAACCACAATGGGTGTATCAGCATTTAAGCCATCATCTTCAGCAGGCGAGAGTTTCATCTCTATTAAACCTCTTGGGATATTTATAGCATTGGGTATATTTCCAGTCTCAATAATTTCAGTTTTTTCCCTCACATCTATTATCAAATATTTCTCTGGGTTTTTCTTAAAACTTTCGCATGAAATTTTTGGAATTACTTTATGCGCTTCATTAATTAAATTTTTAAGGCTCATTAGCTTAGTATCTTTTGAAATGTCAGCAAAAGCAAACCTATAAAATTGGCATTTAAATTGCATTTAATCTAACAAAGAACTGTTTAATTTTAACAATCTTTGCAATGTTTACAGTGTTAACTTAAGATAGTTCTTTCGTAATGTTTACAGTGTAAACATTATAAATATTAAGTATATTAATTAAACATATTATAAAGGAGACTTATAATGAATAAATTTACACAATTTGCAATTACCCTTACTTTACTAACTGTCCCATCCATAAGCTTTGCTGAAGTCATAATTAAAGATGGCTATAGCATAGAAGGTAAAATATTTGCTGTTAAAACTTCAAAAAAATATGCATCTGTTAGTGGTTGTTCAAAAATTGCTTTGTCTAAAAAAAGTGTGAAAGGCTTTACGTTTGAAGAAGATACTAATAAATGCTTTCTTTTTAAAAGCATTAGATCTATGAAAGAAGATTCTAGCTCTGTCTCCGGTACAAAATAGTACCTGTTTCTTTTGCAGCATTAGAGGGGAGTCATTGACTCCCTTTTTGTTTTTATCCCAATTTATGTATATGATTCTATTTTTTAAGCATTCTTCATGATGCAAGACATTAAATATGCAAACCGTCTTTTATGTATGGAAGTTATGCAAGATATTAAGCGCCTGATTTAGCAAGATTATTTAAATACTCATCATGAAAAATTTTATTTCTTCACAGCATTGGTCTCGTTCTGAACTTCAGGATATTATTGATTTTGCAATTGAGCTTAAAGATAAGCCACATCAACCATTATTAAAAAATAAATCAATTGCAATGTTATTTTTTAATCCTTCGCTTAGGACTAAAACTAGCTTTGAAGTTGGTATAAGTGAACTTTCAGGAACAGCGATTATCTTGCAACCAGGAAAGGATGCATGGCCCATTGAGTTTGAAGAGAATATTCTTATGGATGGTGACTCAGAAGAGCATGTCAAAGAAGTAGCACAAGTTTTATCTTCCTATTGCGATTGCATTGCGATAAGGGCATTTCCCGAGTTCAAGGACTGGAATCAAGATAGAACAGATTCAGTCATTAATAGCTTCGCAAAATATTCCTCTGTGCCGGTTGTCAATATGGAAACAATTGAACATCCATGCCAAGAACTTGCACATATATTGACTTTGCAAGAACACTACGGTGATCTTCAGGGCAAAGAATATCTTCTGACTTGGACCTATCACCCTAAACCATTAAATACAGCAGTTGCTAATTCTAGCCTCTTGATAGCTAGTAAGTTTGGTATGAATGTTAAATTGTTATGTCCTTCTGAGGATTACCATCTAGATGATAGATACCTCAAAGCTGCCAAAGAGAATTGTGAAGCTGAAGGGGCTGCATTTGATATCTCTTATGATATAGACAGCGCTTATTCAAATGTAGAGATTGTCTATGCAAAAAGCTGGGGCTGCCTCAGTCACTACGGAAAAATAGATGATCAGATAGCCAACAGCAATCAATACAAACACTTTATTGTTGATGAACCAAAGATGAGCCTTACAAAAAATGCTGTTTTTAGTCATTGTCTCCCTTTAAGAAGAAATGTAAAAGCAACCGATGGAGTCATGGATGCTGATTATTGTATAGCGGTTAAAGAAGCAGCCAATAGAAAACACGTTCAAAAGTCCCTGCTCAGTAAAATTTTATAGGTATTAAATAATGAATAAAAAAGTAGTATTAGCATTTTCAGGTGGTTTGGATACAAGTTTCTGTATTCCATATTTAATTGATCAAGGTTATGAAGTTCATACCTTGTTTGTAAATACTGGCGGCATCTCATCTAAAGAAGAACATGCAATAACAAATAGAGCTAATGAATTAGGTGCAAAAAAGCACATTAACATAAATGTTGAAAAGAGCTTGTGGTCTGAAATTTTAATTCCATTAGTTCAATCTGGCGCTCTTTATCAAAATAAATATCCAGCGCTGTGCTCTGATAGATATTTGATTGTTAAAGAGTCGATTAAATTGTGCAAAAAATTAAAAACCAGGAATGTTGCACATGGCTGTACTGGCATGGGCAACGATCAAATTAGATTTGATCTATCCATCAGGGCTCATGGAAACCACAACATTATTACTCCAATACGAGAAATCCAAAATATAACTAAAAATGTTAGAGGCTTCGAAGAGGATTATTTGCAAGAAAGAGGTTTTAAAGTTTCCTCTTTGCACAAAAAATATAGCATCAATGAAAATCTTATGGGGGCAACAATTTCGGGCAGTGAAATTGATGAATGGGAAGAACCCTCAAATGAAAGTTTTGTGTTGTGCAAATTACCTCATCAATACCCCAAGAAACCAAAAACTTTGAAAATAAAATTTCTTAGAGGAAAAGTTATTTCTATTAATGATAAAAAAATGCAAGGAGCTGATTTTTTAAGATCTTTAAATATGCTTGGAGGCTCTTTTGGAATAGGGCGCTCAGTTTTTTCAAGCGATACAATTATCGGTTTAAAAGGTAGATTTGTTTTTGAAGCTCCTGGTATTACAATTTTAATGTCAGCACATAGGGCCTTAGAGGAGGCTGTCTTGACTGATAAGCAAAATTTTGTAAAGTCTCAAGTTGGACAGGAGTGGGTCAATCTTGTTTATCGAGGATTTTACTTTGAGCCGTTAAGAGAAAATTTAGAGGCATTCTTGTTTGATTCCCAAAAAACTGTTTCTGGAGAGGTCACTTTGAAGCTCACTCCTGGACGAGTTGATGCGGTTGCTGTCAAATCAAAAAATATCCTCAAGAGCCCAGAAGGAGCTTACGCACAGTCTGCAACATGGTCAGAGGCTGAATCTAAAGGATTTATCAAGCTGATTGGTCAGAGCACTTCAACCTGGGCTTCTATTCATAATAAAAAATGAATACTGACCTAGAGCTAACTCTTCAACATCTCAAAGCTCTAGTTGCGTGTGATACTTCGAATCCTCCCAGAAAGATCAATCAGTCAGGACTAATTGAATATTTGAGCTCCTTAGATTGTCTTGCTCCCCAGATAACAGATTTAGGAGAGGGCTCTATGAATATTCTCCTTGCCAAAGGCTCTCCAAAATATCTTATCAACGTGCATTTGGATACAGTTCCAGCAGGCGATGGTTGGAAATCTAATCCATATGACTTAATGATCAATGATGGGAGAGCTATCGGTCTGGGTGCTTGCGACATAAAGGGGGCTGCAGCTTGCTTATTAACTTTAGTTGAAAAAGGTTTAAAAAATTATGCAATCTTATTTTCCACTGATGAAGAGGCAGGTCAAAGCACTTGCATAAAGGAATATATTAAAACTCAACAGACCTTTGAGGGGGTGATCGTTGCAGAACCAACTCAAAATAAGGCCGTCACATGTCATAGAGGTATTTTGACGGGTACTCAGGAATTTTTTGGTTTAGCAGGTCACAGCTCAGAACAAAGAGCCATGGCTGATAATGCAATCCATAAATTAACTAGATGGTCAGATGCAGCCTTGAAAGTTGCCGAATCATACAACAGCAAATCTTTCGAAGGTTTACAAGGCATTGCTTTTAATTTGGGCCTAGTCGAAGGGGGCATAAAGCCAAATATCATTGCAGATCATGCTCAAGTGAAATTTGGCATGAGACCTTTGCCTGGACAGTCTTTTGATGGATTATTAAGTGAATTCGATACTCAAACAGCTGAAAATAATGCAAAATTTACTGCTGGATTTGTTGCCCCTGCATTGCCAGCATCTGGAGATGTTAGTGAAGCAGAATCATTTGCTAGTGAGCTAGGCTTAACCTTATCTCCACCTGTTAATTTTTGGACTGAAGCTTCTTTATTTAGCGAGGCAGGTTATCGAGCTATTGTGTATGGTCCAGGCAATATTGCTGATGCCCATCAACCGAACGAGTCTGTGGACCTTGGCGAGTTAAATCAAGCATTGATTGATTTTAAAAAGATAATCCAATGAGTAAACCTTCAAACCAATTTATCAAAAGTACCATTTTAAAACTCCTTGGCGCCATCGGCTCTGAGAAAGAAATAAATAAGTATATTGAAAAATTTTCTTCTCCCGAACAACGCTTTGCTGTCATCAAAGTAGGCGGATCAGTGATTGAGAACGATCTTGAAAATCTGATCTCATCCCTAGTTTTCTTAAATCAAGTAGGTTTGAAGCCTGTCATACTTCATGGAGCTGGCCCAATGCTCTCTGCAGCCTTGGAAGAAAAAAAAATTGACTTTTCTTTTATCGATGGTCAAAGGGTTACTTCTCTGGAAGTGAGAGACGTGGCTTATTCAGTTTTTAAGGAAACTAATCAGAAAATTGCTGACGCTTTAGAGGCTCAAGGAGCAAAAGCACAAGGCCTTATTTCCAACATATTTGAATGCACTAAGGCGGACCCTGATTTGGGGTATGTTGGGTCTATTGAATCTGTCGACATCCAGCCTGTTAATGAGGTGTTGGAATTAGATTCAATACCTGTAATTGCACCTGTCGGATTTCAAGGCAATGAGGTGTTAAACATTAATGCTGATATTGCCACTGTCGAATTGGTGAAAGCAATCAATCCATACAAAGCTATCTTCCTGTCAGAAATCGGTGGTATTTTTAACAAAACTGGTCAATTGATACCAAATATTAATCTGGCCTTGGAATATAGCGAACTTATGCAAGAAGAATGGCTGCATTCTGGGATGAAATTAAAATTAGAGCAAATAAAATCTTTATTAGACCATCTTCCAAAAACAGCCTCCGTATCCATAACAGAGCCAATCAATCTGCCAAAAGAATTATTTACTGATTCAGGATCAGGGACTCTAATCAAACATGGTTACAGCGTTGTTCAGCACCATCTTCCAGATAAAGACGTAGAGGATCAATTTAGAAAGATTATAGAGACCTCATTCAATGGAAAGTTGGTTGATAATTTTTTCAATTCACCCAAAGACTTAAATATTTTTATGACCTCATGCAAGCGGGCTACGATCGCGATTTCAAAAGATTTCACTATTCCGTACATGGATAAGTTTGGTGTTATTCCTGAAGCTAAAGGTGAGGGTTTGGGAGCAGGTATTTGGCATGAGATGAGAAAAGTGTACCCTCAAGTTTTTTGGCGATCACGACCTAACAATCCTATAAATAGTTTTTATACCTCAATTTGTGAGGGTTGCCAGAAACAAGATGATTGGCATATTTTCTGGATTGGTATATCTGATTATAGCGCTCTAAAAGATTGCATTGAATATGCTATAAATAAACCAAAAAGCGTGATTTAAATGGAAGTTAAAAAAGTAGGTTTGTTAGGGGGCAGAGGTTATGTTGGTAGAGAGCTTATTCAGTTATTAGATCAGCATAAGCGCTTAAATATAAGCTCAGTTTTTTCCTTATCAAAGGCTGGTCAACCAGTTGACCGTGATGCTGATGGTGATTTGCTGTATCAGGATTTAGCTTTAGAAAATATTGTGTTAGCTGATGAAGATGCTTTTATTTTAGCTTTACCAAATAACGAATCTCAAAAGTACATTGATCTAATTTTTCAGCACAATTCCAAAGCTATTATTATTGACTTGAGTGCGGATCATCGTTTTGATGATGCTTGGGAATATAGAGTGCCCGAGCTATCTGAAAATGTTCAATTAAATAAAATTAGCAATCCTGGATGTTACGCATCTGCAATGCAATTCATGCTTGCTCCTTTGAAGAAAATCATAGAAGGACCAGTGCATTTATATGGCATCTCTGGATATAGCGGGGCTGGAGCCACTCCAAATAGAAGAAATGATCAAGAAGCTCTAAAAGATAACATTCTTCCTTACTCACTCGTATCACACCTCCATGAGCAAGAAGTAAAGGCCCATAGTTATCCAGATATATTATTTACCCCTCATGTTGGCAATTTTTTTAGAGGAATCATGATGACTGGTAATTTTATTCTCTCAGAACCTATGTTGCCTGAAGAAATTTATAATTTATTTATAAGCTACTATAATCAAAAGCCGCTAATTTCTATTCAGCAAACACTTCCAAATATGCAAGATGTTCAAAACACATCCAATGTAATAATAGGTGGCTTTGCAGTTGATAAGGAGATTAATAGGCTGACATTTTGCTGTGCGCTTGATAATCTCCTAAAAGGTGCTGCAACCCAAGCTGTGCAGAATTTAAATTCTGCATTTGGATGGGAAGATAACTTAGGAATAATATAACGATGAAAATTTGGAATCAAAGTTCAAAAGATAAAAACTCTATAATTGATCATTTCTTATCTGGTGAAGATATAGTTTTAGATCAAGAATTATTTTTATATGACATAGAGGCATCCATTGCCCATGCCAATGAATTAGAACACATCAATATTTTAAATAAATCTGAAACCAAGAAAGTTATTTCAGCTTTAAAAAAGCTTGCTAAGTTATTTCAAGCCAAGAAATTCAAATTAACTTCTAAATACGAAGATTGTCATTCTGCAATAGAAGATTTCTTAACAAAGGAGCTTGGATCAGTTGGGAAGAAAATCCATACAGGAAGAAGCAGAAATGATCAGGTGATGGTAGCCATGCGCCTTTACGCAAGAGCAAAATTAGATGAAATTCAATCTATCAACCTGCAGATTGCTAAATCATTTTTTGAAAAAGCTACTAAACACTCATCTGATCCTATGCCTGGCTATACTCATTTACAAAGAGCCATGCCTTCGACTTGGGGCTTGTGGTTCGGAGCTTTTGCTGAATCTTTTCTTGATAATATTGATTTGATTTCAAACACTCAATCTTGGATGAATATAAATCCCTTGGGTACAGCAGCTGGATATGGTGTAAATCTTCCTATCAAGCGCGAACTTTCAACAAAGGAATTGGGCTTTAAAAGAAAACAATTAAATAGTTTGTATGTTCAAAACAGTAGAGGTAAGTTTGAATTAGAGCTAATCGGTTCATTGAAGCAGCCGATGCTTGATGTAAGAAAATTTGCATGGGATATGAGTATTTTTTTAGCTCAGGAGTTTAATTTGCTAAGCATTGCATCAAAATACTCAACTGGGTCATCTATCATGCCAAACAAATCTAATCCTGATGTGATAGAGATCATGAGGGCTAACTATGCAGAGATAGCAGGACATTACTCTGAATTAGAAAACCTAATATCTCTACCAAGCGGTTATCATCGTGATTTACAGCTCACTAAGAGATCGCTGGTATATTCAACTCATTGCGCTACAAAGACTTTAAGCCTGCTTCCAGATTTAATTAAATCGATCAAAGTGAATGTGCAACGTTCAAATAGCTTTATAGATCAGGACATGCTCATGACAGATCATGCCTATAATCTGGTTCAATCGGGAGTACCTTTCAGAGATGCTTATGTCAAAGTAAAATCTACTCAAGATCCTCAATTCATTACACAACCTTTATCACGAAAGAACTCTTCTTCGGGTTCTCCCTATAATTTAGATTTAAAAATTCTTAAATCAAGACTGCAAAAATTGACTAAATCGCAATAAATTACTTTTTGCTTTTATTTTTTCTTTATGAGATTATTTAAGAAGAATGAATAAAGCTATTAGGATTCAAAAATCTGAAGCAGCTAGGGACAGACGGCATCGAAGGCGTGATTTAGCAGAAAAAAAGCTACAAAATGAATACGCTCGTCTTCGCAAGCTAAGAAGAAAGAAATAGCTTTCTAGTCGCTTTTTAAATTTTTAACAATTCAGTTGCAAGGTCTTCTTTTATCCTAAAACACTGCTTGCATCCTCCTCACCAAAAGTTTCTAATACTTAAATGAATAAAACACGCGCATATTTAAAAAAGTGGCACGAAGGCTTAATCTCCAATGATCCAAAATTATTAGATGAAATTCTTGATGAATCCTGTGTCTTTACGTCACCGATAGTTTTTAAACCAATTGAAGGAAAAGAGATGTCAAAGCTTTATCTTATGGGCGCTGGTCAAACTTTTGATATGGATAGATTTGAGTATGTTCGTGAGCTTGTCGATGGTCTTGATAGTGTCCTAGAGTTTGAAACTTATATTGGAGATATTTCTGTCAATGGAGTTGATATCATTCGCTGGAATGATGAGGGTAAAATTATAGACTTTAAGGTGATGATTAGGCCATTGCAGGCTATCGGAGCACTGCAAAAAAAGATGTCAGAAGCATTAGACAATTTAAGTAAATAATTTTTACAAAAAAAAGGAGCTCTTTCGAGCTCCTTTCATTACTAATCTAAGTAACCACAACTAGGGGGAAATGATCTTAGAAAGAGTAATTAACTGTGACCCCATATGTTTTAGGTGCATTAGGGTAGCCTTCAAAGGATGATGCGAATGGATCTCCAACTGATGAGAAGGCTGTATGAAGATATTTGTCATCATTGATATTATTACCCCAAAAAATGATATCTAAATTACCCCTTGTAATTCCTGCGCTAAAATTAAGAGTATCTTTAGTCTTTTCGCATGTTCCTGCAGCACACATAGCTGCATTTTCAGCAGGGTCTATTCTGATAAATGTCGGGCCTGAATAAAGATGATTTAACCTAATGTAACCATCTGTATTGCCTCTGTTCCAGTTCCAAGTAATGGAGCTAGTAAAGGAATCATCATGTACATTTTCAGGCTTAGTTCCACTGACATCACCTGCTGCTGAACCAACAAATGAGTCATAGTTTGAATCCATGACTAACCCTCCAAAAGTTATATCTATGCTTGGTACAGGAGAGAAAAGCAAGTCAAATTCAAAACCTTCTGATGATTGCTTCCCGGCATTAGCTAATATAAAACCAGAGCTGACGAACGTATTTGACTGAAAGTCTTTTATCTCTTGCTTGAATGCAGTTACATTTAAATACCCAGTAGGGAGCCTCATTTTTACACCCAGCTCTAGAACTTCAGCTTCTTCTGGTGATGCATACCTTTGACCTAGAGCTGTATTTTCAGCTATTGGAGTTCCCGCAGCAGCCAAAGCAGCAATTTCAACCGCATCAGGTGTAGAGTCTACAGAAAGATTCCATGCAGTAGATTTAAACCCTGTAGAGATCCCACCATATATAGAAGTATTTTCATTCAATACGTATGTTAGCTTTGCAGTGTAATCAACATTGTCATCAGAGGATTTACCGCTTTGCCCAACATTTGGGAAGGCCTGCATTTCAGGTAAAAATTGAAGATCTTGAAATCCTAGTAATGGATTGAATGTGGGATTTGTTGCCAGGATAGCTGCAGTTGCAGGATCAACTCCAGCTTGGATTAATCCCACGGTTCCAATTCCAACAAAACCAAGGTTTGAAAAGATATCGGTATTAACATTTAAACCGGTAACTTCTTTTTCGTCTTCGATGTAACTTGCTCCAAGAACAGCACTTAGGTTGTCAGTGATATTAATATCAACCTGACCAAAAAAAGTTGTTGTTTCTGTGTCTTGGGTAAAATAACCCGTGCTTTCTTGGCCTGTAGCAAATAGAAGTGATCCTGGAATACCAAGCAAACTTCCAACATCATTTAAGCTAAAAGTACCACCAGTTAATCCATCTACTAGAATATCAGCATAACTTCTCCACGCAGGGCCAAAAACAACACCTGAGTCATTTTCAAGATCTTCTTTGTAATAATAGGCGCCGATCAACCAGTTAATTTTTTCATTACCCTGTGAAGCAAGCCTAAATTCTTGAGATTTTGCTGACAAGTTTACATTGGTTGTGTTTGGATTAAGTATCCTTGAGCTATCAAAGTCTATATCTTGACTTTCAAGACTATCTGAATCTCTTGAGGAGGTAATACTTGTAAATGTCATGTTATCCATTTCTTTAACTACATTGATTGAGATTCCAGAATTTTCACCTTTAGCAAATGAGTCAAAATTAAAATATACAGAATCATCATATGGGCTATTTGGAGCAGCTTGACCGCCAAGTGCGTATGCAACAGCCTTTGCAGGACCAGCAGAAACATTACTTACCTGACAACAAAATTCATCATATTCATCATAGTCGGCTGTTATCCTGATTTGAGTGTCATCACTGGCTTCAATCAGCAAGTCTGCTCTAAGCGAATACCTATCTCTGTTATTAGTATCATTGCCTGTGACCTTATTCTTAGCATGACCATCAGCCTGATGGCTATCAGCGCTAATACTATACGCAACAGTATCGCTTAAAGGCCCGGTGTAATAGGCTCTAACTTTTTTTGAGTTAAAGTTACCTAGAGATGATGAAATTTTTCCAAAACTTTCAAATGATGGCTTTTTGGTAACAATATTGATTACTCCAGCTGTAGCATTCTTACCAAAGAGTGTGCTTTGAGGGCCGCGTAGAACCTCAACTCTTTCTACCATTGGCAGGTCGCTGATTCGGCTTTGCATTTTTGATCGATATACACCATCAACAAACAGGGCTACCGAAGGCTCAACACCATTATTATTTGAACCATTACCAAAACCTCTTATAAAAAAAGCAGCATTTTTTGAAGATTGATATTGCCTCGTGTCCAAAGAGGGCACAACTTGCATTAAATCAAACGCGTCGACGACGTTTGCTTTATCAATTTCGTCAGCGCTAATAACTGATACAGCAACAGGAACTTCTTGTAGAGTTTTTTCTGTTTTAGTAGCAGTTGTGATGATCTCTTCGATTGCATCAGATTGCGCCAATGTATTCAGCGAAAAGATAAAAGTGAAACATAAAGATAAAATATATCTGTATTTATACATGGAAATTTTCCTCATGAATTTAATAATATGATGACTTTATACTAAATTTTATAAAATAAAAGGTACATCTTTTTGATGAATAATATATTCATTTAATATATAAATTATTTATATTTGAGTTCAACTTAAACATAAGTTTTGAATATAAAAGGTACATAGTATTATATATATTGCTAATGTTTTCTGTTGGCATATTATTCACAGAAATTTATGATATTAGTTAATAAATATTATTAGGGGTAAGTAAATGAGCAATGAGATTAAAAGGGGTGGATGTTTATGTGGCAAGATCGAGTATGAATTTGATAGTTCCAAAGTTATTTCTGCGCATCATTGTCATTGTAAAGACTGTCAGAAATCCACAGGAAGTGGCAAAGCTACAATTGTAATAATTCCAGAAGAGGATCTCACATTAAATGGCAATCTCAAATTTTACACCGTTACAGGAACCGCTGGTTCTCATATCAGCAGAGGTTTCTGTAAAGAGTGTGGCTCGCCAGTAATAAGTTTTGTTGAAGAAAATGTAGGCATCAAATTCATTAAAGCGGGCACGCTGAATGATTCATCGTGGCTATCTATTGCATCCAATTTCTGGAGCTCCACAGCGAATCAATGGTCGCCAATAGATGAGAGTCTGCATAGCTTTACTCATAACCCTGATTTAGGTTAGCTTGTATGCCAGCTGGGTTTTTTAAAGCCTTGTAAATATGAGGCTTTTTAAGCTTGAATGCTTATTGTCTTGGATGTATATTATCGGACTCAAAAGCGGGAATAGCTCAGTTGGTAGAGCGCAACCTTGCCAAGGTTGAGGTCGCCAGTTCGAACCTGGTTTCCCGCTCCCGTTTCTGTGTTAACTCTTATTCAGAAAGAACTTGTCTAGAGGCTACTATAATCTCTTTGATTTTATTGTTTTCAATTCGAACATCGAATGATTCTCTTGCAACCACCTCTTTGCCGTCAATGGTATCGGTTACTTTGTAAGAAGAAGTTACCCAATGATGAATAGACCCATCTGCTTGAGGCACATCATTTGCCATAGCATAGACAAATTCCCATGAAGGATTAGATGTTTCAAACCAATTCTTAAGAAAGGCAGCATGCTCTGCAGAACTATTCACAATAACCCCATTGGGAGCCTTGCCCACCATGTCATCAGCATTAGTTTTATCAATTGCCTCAAGATCCCGCTGATTGTGTGCTTCTACGTAATCAACCCAAATTTTTACAAGGGATGGATCTCCAGCAACAATGTCTAACTTTTCACCATCATCAGATATCTCATATCCAATCACGGCGCCTTTTTTCATATGACTTGATTCGTGATGACCCGCATATGTGATTTGAGTTAAGAAACACAAGCTGATAATTGTTAGTAACTTATACATAGAATCTCCTTTATTATTTATATATACCTTTATTAACTAATGCCAATAACTTTAGCATAGTTACAAGTGATTATTTTTTGTCTCTATGAGTTTTATATCGTTTAAATCATGCAAGTATATGATCTACTTTTGATATTAATCTTGAGGGTCTGCTTGCTATGCCATAAGAGGTATCAGTAAGATGAACCATTGCCTATGCATACTAGATAAATTACTTCGAAAAGTCATAAATATATTTATAATAGTTCTAGACTTCTTTAGACTTATCTCTATGAGCCGATTACTTTTTGTATTTTACTTTTTTTTCTCACTCTCAGCTGCAGCTGAGCCATCTAAGGTTATATGTGAGTTAAATGGTGAGTATTCTATTACCTATAAAGATCTCAAAAAAACCTACCTCTCTGAAGGCATAGAATTTTTTAAAAACCTTGCAAGACAAACCCAGCAATCTTTATTTTTGTTAAATAGAGCGAAAACTAGTTTTGCTGAGAGTGACTGGTCACGGGATAAGGTCTATGCAGTCCAGTACTGGGATATTGATGCCCATAATGAAACGCTGCAATCATTAAAGTACTCTATTGAACCATCACCTATATGGATTTATCCAGAGGCCTCTTCACGTATTGAAATGCAGCCTGAGGGATCATCGGTAGTACATTTTTTAAATAACGAGGACAAACATCCATTCTTTGATGATTTGCTTGTAGATTTTTACCAAGTCAAAAATTCCATTAATTGGTTCACAGGCAAAGGAAAATTAAAAGTTGATATCTGGCTTAAACACAAAGATGGGGCTAGAGGCAAAAGTCCAAAAGTAGAGATTGATGCTCGGGGGAAATGTGAGCCTCAAAAGAAAAAGTTTTAACAGCAACTGTTCATCCTTCATTTTGCGGCATTAAAGACTTCTGCTCCTCGAGAAAAAGTTGCGACCACATTAACATCTAAGAGATTTTTTATATCAACACTTAAAGGGTTCTCAGATAGAACAACTAAATCAGCTTGTTTACCAACCTCAATACTCCCTTTAATATCATCCTCAAAATGTTGATAGGCTGCGTTGATTGTCATTGCCTCAAGCGCTGAATAGATAGAAATTCGTTGTTGCTTTCCAAGAATTTCGCCTGATCTGGTTTCTCTGTTTGTCGTTGCCCATAGAAGCCTTATCATATCGGGAGGAACAATTGGGGCGTCATTATGAACGGTAAAAGGCATGTTTCTTTTTAGCGTGGAGTTTGTAGGGCTGATTCGCATTGCGCGATCTGGTCCAAATACTGAGTCTCTATGCCAGTCTCCCCAATAAAATGTATGAGTCGAAAAGTAAGAGGGGATAATCTTAAGTTCATTCATAAGATCCAGTTGATCTTCTCTAACGGTTTGAGCATGAATCATGATAGTTCTGTGGTCAGATTCTATTTCTGCATCTTTGACTGCTTTTATAAGCATATCTGCAGCGGCATCTCCATTTGCATGCGCCATGATGGGGATATTTAGTTCAGCATATTGTTTTACTAATTTTGAAACCTTAGATTGTGGAATTAAGGGGTACCCTTTGTATGAATCTGATTCACTGTGTGGGGGCTTATAATAGGGCTCGGTCAAATATGCAGTTTTTCCCTGTGGTGAGCCATCTAGAATTAGCTTAATACCACCCACTTTTAACCTTCCCTCGTAGTTTCGAAAATTAATAGAATCTAAGTTTTTCTCTAAGCCATTTTGGCCTATGGGATAACTAATAACATCGAGATTGATCATGCCCTGTGTATCTGCAGCTTTCATTAAGCCAATTGTTTCAGGGCTAGAGGCTCCATCTTGAGCAGTGGTAATTCCATTCATTGCATAGATCTCCATTGCTTTTTTCACACTTCCAACTGGATCCTTGTAGGCACTCATTGCTAGTTGTTGAAGAGGATATGCTGCTGTTTCTTCAAAGACTCCATTAGGCTCAGTTGAATTTTTATATCTTCTGATTTTACCTCCCGGTGGATCTTGAGTTTCCGAGCTAATATTTGCTAATGCCAATCCTAAAGAATTCGCAGCACCAAGATGTGATGAGACATGAATAAGATAAATAGGATGTTCGGTACTGACTGCATCTAGGTCATCCCTCGTAGGATGACGCCCTTCACTTAAAAGTGAGTCATCATAACCCAGACCCATTACCCATTCACCAGGTTCAAGGTTAGAGTTTTTAATAAATTTTTTTAGCTCATCCTGCAGTTCCTTAATGGAATTTACTTCTCCCACTGGAGGAGGGGCGATATTGGCAACTTGAGTTGCGAATGCTAAATATGATGCATGACCATGGGCATCAATGAAGCCTGGAAGGACTGCCTGGTTGCCGAAATTTACATGCTTGCCTTTAATCTTTTTTGCATCTCTATGAGAGCCCATCCAAATGATTCTCTCATTTTTAATTGCTATGGATAGAGCTTGAGCTTTCTTGTTGCCTGTCATAGAAATAACGTTGTTTGAGCTAATGATTAGGTCAGCTTCATAGATTTTTTGATCATATGAGCATGAGCTGATTAGAAGAAAGAAAAATAAATATCGCATATATTTATGAAGTTAAAGTTAATTATTTATTTTATTGTATTACTAAATGTACGTTTATACCCTTCAAACACTTTTTTAATTATTAATAAATTTACCAAACAGTAAAAAAATAATATTTTTTATTGCATTCATGAGATTTATTATGTTTACTAGGGTTTATAAAAAATATTTATATATATATTTTTTGATATTTTTATTCACTTACTTTTAGGGGAGTTAAGTTATGAAATTTACCACGTTTGTCTTCGGTTTAAAGGCTGCTGCATTTTCAGCCACCTTTTTATTTTTAATTAGCCCAGCTGTTGCTCAGGAAGATGGCATCAACTCCATTGAAGAAGTCATTGTTACTTCTCAAAGAGTTGAGGAGAGTTTGCAAGATGTGCCTATTGCAGTGACAGCGCTTACGTCTGACATGCTTGAGGATCAACAAATTCAATCGGGATCTGATTTACAGCTTGTTACACCTAGTTTAAATTTTCAAGGCAATGATGCTGGAGGCGGAGCCTTTAATATTCGAGGTATTACCAATCTTGCTGTGTCTGCTACCGCAGAGTCTGGTGTCGAGATTCATGTTAATGATTTGCCTGTTGGTTCTACAACCATGCAAGATGGCGAGTTTTTAGATATGGAGCGTATTGAAGTTCTTCGAGGCCCTCAAGGTACACTTTATGGTAAAAATTCTGTTGGAGGAGCTATTAATCTCATAACAGCAAGACCAAGATTTGACGAGCTTACTCAAAAAGTTTCAGTAGACTTAGGTGATTATAATTTAGAAAAACTCAGATACACCATTAATTATCCCCTTAGCGATACCATGGCTGCAAGATTTGCATTAATGTCTGTTGAACGTGATGGCGATATTGAAAATATTTACTCTAAAGCTCCAACCTCTCATATCAATGGAAGGGATTCGTCAGCATATAGATTTTCCTTTGCATGGCAGCTTAGTGATAGTACGGATATTTTATTTATCCATGATCATTATGAAGAAGACTCTACTCGTCATTATGTAAACAACAGATATTGCAAACGCGATCCTTCAGTTGCAGTCGGCTGTACTCCAGGTGCTCCCTTGGTTCATGAGTTGACGCACCCCATGGCAACTTTTGTAGAAAATTTAGCAATCCTGACTGGCATCTTAGATTACACGCCAGTTACTGATATGTCGGGTGCTCCCAAAGGTTTTTGGCAATCAAATAATCGAGGTAATCCAAGATACATTATTGATCAAGATATAACGCAGCTCATCATCAATCATTCAATTAATGACAATTGGAATATGACTTTGTCTCATTCTAGAAAAGATAGATTGTATGACCGTACAGGCGTTTATGAATCTGAGGAGTATGACCGACTGCGCTTTAAAGATAACCCATATTTTCCTGGTGGAAATGTGCCTATGACGGGCTATGGCCCAAATTGTAATCTTGATGACGGAACCTTGGGTTCATATGGAGGTTGCATTACGGATACTATGAATTATCCGGATGGATTTGATCGTCAGTATAACCCTGCAGGTAAAAATGAAGTTACCGAGATAAGGTTTCAATCAAGTTTAGATGGCAATTGGAATTATTTATTAGGCGCAATTCACACAGAATCCTCTGGAAAAAGCGTCTATGATATTGCTGCAAATGGCTTAGATGCATTAGCATTATTCCCACCCTCAGTATTGACTGGTGGTCTTCCTCAGGGAGCCGTCCAACTCTATGCTCCTTTGTATAGAACTTCGAGCCTCTCTGCTTCAAGAAGTTCTGCTATATTTGGTGAGATTTATTATCAACCCAATGATAGGTTGAAATACACTCTTGGACTTCGAAGAACTGAAGACTACAAAGAGCAATATGGTCGCTCGCCTTTCTTAAGTGTTGTAGGTTTTGGCAGTCAAGGTAATGGCTTTACTGCATTGCCCACAGAATCTATTCCTGAATTTGGCCAATCATGGTACGAATCAGGTACTCCTGGTGACCCGGAAACAGACTACGCAAATAACACTGGTCGTTTTGTTATTGATTATGTTTTAAATGAAAATACACTTGTCTACGGATCAATCTCAAAAGGCTTTAAGGGTGGAGGGTTTAATCCCGCATTAGATCCTAAAAAATACCCTGACACACCACAAGTATTTCCATCTACTGAACTCACTGCATTTGAAGTTGGTTTTAAAGCTGATTTTCCTGCACAAGGTATGAGATGGAATGCCGCAGCTTATATGTATGATGCGGAAGACTATCAAATTACTAAAATCCAAAATAAAACTCGTGTCAATGAGGGTATTGATGTTGACATGATGGGTTTTGAAAGTGAATTTATTTGGGTTCCTGTTAATGCTCCTCAGTGGCAATTTAATATGGGCATCGCTTGGGAAGAATCAGAGATTGCCAGCGGTGAAATGATTATGAACCCAGCTAACGCTGATCTTTGTCTTACAACAGGTTGTGGTAACTGGCATTTGATGAAAAATGCAGCTGATGGTGAGGTATTTGTTGTGAGAAAAGATGTAGCTACTACAATCTGGAACATGTGGCAGGGTGGTTTATGGGGCGCTGCCCAAGGGATTATTGTGCCAGCAGAATTTCATGGTGATAGGGTTAGTGGCCAACCAACGCCTGTTAGTTTCTTACCTAATGTCACTCCAGGACACTTGCCCTCATTGACAGCTTCCAGAGATCTTTATTCTTCTATTATGGTCAATACGGCATGTGCAATTCTTGGCTGCAACCCAGCTGATGCTATCAAAGATGGATTGCTTTCAGACGTGAGTGGGAATTCATTAACACATCCTGAATTATCAATGAATGTAGGTATTCAGTACACCATGACGACTGAAAACTACAATGTTAACTTCAGATTAGATGCTTACAAGCAAGATGAGCGTTACACGAGTCTGTTTGATCTTGAGTGGGATAAAGTCCCTTCATGGACTGAATACAATGCCATGATTTCTATCACTCCATCTATTGATGATCCTGCATGGCGTATTGATATTTATGGCCAAAACATTACCGATGAAGAAAATATTATGCACATTGGTGAGGCTACAGCACCCCTTGGATTTGCTAAGAATATTTGGGCAAGGGAGCAAGCAACCTATGGTGTTAGGTGGACTTATAATTTCTAAAATCCTTCCCCAACTTAAAAAGCCTCGATGTTCGAGGCTTTTTTTTAAAAATTAATCCAATAATTAAAACCTAAATTTATTATGGGATCGAAGTTATTATGCTTATTAACTTTTAAAAAAAATGGGCCTTTGAATAATTTAAATGCTACATCATAATAATTATTAGATTGATTAGCTGGATAAGCAAATGCATTGTCTTCAAATTGAAACAAATCTATAGATTTGTTGCTTGAGGTACTTATATCAAGTTCACCGAAAAAACCAAGAAATTCAAGTGAATAATTAAAATCTAAAAATAAATTTATGCTCTTGTTGTTAACGTCTTGATAGTAGTTGTTTGTAAATCGCGTATTTTCTCTAAATGGGTCAATCATTAATTTATCTATACTTAATCCAAAATTAATAATTAAAAATTTGTAGTTAAGAGGCATTTCAAAAAAAATACTTGAGGTTTTTATTTTAAGAAGCGCATTGCTAGGGCCAAATAATTCGCTTTGGTTAAATTGATGAATTTGATTATCTGCAAAAATTGCTCCGTATCTTAGGTAGGAATTTTGTTTGGCGAATCCTAGAAAATTTCCTCTTAATGAACCCAGACTATTTCCAACATAGATATTGAAGTTATTTATTTTTTTAGAGTTATATCCAAAAAGACCTCCAATACCATTATTTTTATATATATATCTATGATCTCTGGTTGATCTTCTAATTTGATTCATTTTTTCAAGTGATTGATATCCAGATTTTTCGTAATCATCAGTTTTTGAAAGAAACTGCTCAAGCAAATCCTGATTTAAGGGGTCTAAAACCTGAAAAAAATTTGTTACACAAGAATCTGGTCCACAGTTAACATTTGAACCAATAAAATCATAATGAAAATCATTATCTATTTCGATTGGCCATAATATTTTATCCTCATCAACATCTACAAAATCTTCATACCATTCAAAAATGCCATTGTTATTAA
>Ga0222719_10000678_pt1 | contig 34028 bp, 63 predicted proteins | sample C33_34DmetaG_FD_165039 | JGI IMG/M metagenome (GOLD analysis project Ga0222719, IMG submission 165039) | Estuarine water microbial communities from San Francisco Bay, California, United States - C33_34D | ecosystem: Environmental > Aquatic > Marine > Unclassified | place: USA: California... | reverse complement strand
GTTTTGTAATAAACTCAAGGTAAATCTCCGTATTAAGCATAAGATGCACTAACTGTGCAATATGCGTTTGTTCCGTTATCAAAGTAAGATATTAAGTATACACCTGCTGTTGAGATGGTTGTTAAATCAGTTGCAGTAATCTTAGTATTAGCATGAGCAGTAATTGCATAACCACTAGAGTTATCTAATAACACATAACCTGACTGACCTGCTGTGTGATTAGTAAAGGTGAGTGTGCCACCTGCTGTAGGTGTGCATGAGAAGTTATTAGTCACATTCTGGTCAAATGATAAGTCATTGTCTGTAGTTACTGTTCCTCTGAATGGAGCAGTGAGAGTTTTTGCTGTATCACCGACTAATGTATCTGCATCGTATGCTTGAACATCTACACCAACTTCAACATCTATTGCTTGTTGTGCTGATGCGACTGTTGCAGTTTGAAATAAAGTTGCACCTGTTGCACCTGCTCCTAATGCAGTTCTTGCACCAGATGCAGTTGTTGCACCTGTTCCGCCTGATGCTACTGGTATTGTATCACCACTTGTGCCTGCTTGTAAGTCTTTTAGGTGTGCCATTAGTTCCCTAATAGCATTGTTTATACCACTAGGTGCACAACCTTCATCGATATTAATACTGTCTATATCGGTATTCGCACTAGCGGTTGAATCATATTCTGAAATTTTAGTTTTTGCCATAATTTACCTCGTTTATCCTATTTGTGTCCATGTTTCACTACCTGTTGATACAGGAGTCCATTCTTGTCCGTATATGTAAAGGTCAGCAGACATATCTGCACGACTTGATATATTGCCTGTAAATTCAAATATTGCATTACCTCTTACATACGCATTTGCCTGTGCCCCCATAAATGCGTATCCAGTCCATTGACCACCACCCAGTGCTTGCACACTAGCAGTAGCATCTATATCACCACTAAAGAATATAATCTTAGTAGGATATGCACTTGCACTAGCAGATGTATCTATATCAGCAGTTCTAGTAACAATTAATCCTGCACTAGCACTTGCATCAGCATCACCTGTAATTGTTCCACTAAATGATATAGTGACTGTAGGACTTGCAGATACAGTTCCATCAGTCGTGACTACTCCATCACCATAATGCAAACAAGCAGTAGCGTAAGCACCATCATCTAATGACAATACTAAATCATCTATACTGCCTAAAGCATCTAATGACTCTAGGGTAGTAAAACCACAAACATCAGCAGGCACGATTAAGCAAATGTAACAGTTAATGAACCACTAGCGACCTTAAAGACATCTCCTGTGGTAATGTCCTTGCTTGTATCGAGTGGCGAATGTAGTAACATATTGCCTGCTGTAGTTGCATCCCATATAGCAATGTGAGTAACACTGCCCCAGTCTGAAGTGCATTGTGGGAATTGAACATCAGAAGAATTAGTGCCTGAACCATTGGTAGGTGCACCCATTGTTACTGCTGTTCTAGCATATGAACCACCAGATACTTCTGTGCCTGTTCCTGCATCGGTTGGATCAGCAGTATGAAGTGACATATAAATATTTGTTGGTGAAGTGTAAGATGCGTTTCTTAACACATGGTCATACAGTTCGTTTTCTAAAAAATTCGACATTTCTGCCATAATATTGCTCCTTATCGAGTTGTTACGTTTAGTGAAGTGTTAGGGTATGTTGCACCCTTGTCATTAATCCTAATGTTTACAATTGCTCTATCATACATATTTGCCCATGTTGCGACTCGTTCATCGTTCATGAGATATGGTTCTGCTTCTGCTAGAGTTGCATATAACAGCGCATCAGGAAAATTTGCCAATAACACATTACTTGCATTAGATGATGAAATAAAAGTTGGTTTAGCATAATATAAAATTTGCACTGTTTGTGACCCATCAGGAGTTGGTGCAAACTGAAACTCTTGACCTAACATTGTATAAAATCTAGGAGTTCCTGATGTGTGAGTTTGCTCGTTTCTATAAAATTGATCTGGTGTCTGATATTCTAATGTATAGTTCGGTGTTCCATTGATATGAATATCTTTAATTTCTAACATATCACTAGGAAATGCAATTGTGTTATCACCTGCTGTTGTAGTTGCAGTTGCTGACTTTATCATTTCTTGCACACGCAAATCTCGTGTCATTCGATGCTGACCAAGTTCTACAAAGTCAGGTATTACTGATGACAAATCATCTCTTCCAAGATAATTAGTTACAGTCGCTACGAATGTAGTGTAATTAGTAAATGCCATTTATTGTCCTTATTTGTGTTTTACAAATACAAGATAACCATTGTCCATAGCAACTTCTCTTACTATGTCAAATCGCTCTTTAATCTTTGGTTGCCACCATGTAAATGGTTGCTGTATTAGATGTGCATTTCTGCCATCTGGAAGTGTCTTTACTGCCGGTCCTGTATGTATAGTAAACAAACCATATTTTATTGTGACTCTTTGTAAGTCGTCTAATACATTATCAAGTAATTCAGGTTCAATATGTTCTAATACATCTATGCAGGTTACAAATTCTGTTGGTTCAGGTTCTGCATCGTAATCAGGGTTACTAGGTTCGTATGCAGAGTAGTTTACTTTTTCTTTAATGCTATCTCTAAGTCTTAACTTACCTGCTCCATAATCTAATAAATCTTTAATGTTAAAGTTTTTAATAATATCATCAACAATAGGTGCAAAATAAGTAGATGCGATCCCATAATTAGGGTTCTCATGCAGTTTTGCCTGCATCTCTCTATATTCGTCAGATATTAATTGATTCAATTACTTCTCTCCAGGACTTATCGTCTTGGTATTTAAGACTCATGCTTCTATAAAAAGGCATACTTGGATGAGCATATCTCCATTGATGCCATTTAGGAACTAAACATATTGTTTTAACTCCTAATGCAGATGCGCAATGTAATGCTGTAGTATTAACTCCAACCACTGCATCAAGTTCTGCAATTAACCCTGCGGTATCGTCATAGTCATTAGACATTGTTGCAAAGTCAAAGTATTTAACACCATCTAATCTTTTTTCAGGATTATAGTCTAATGATATAAATACATAATCTTTATCTAGTAAAGGTTGTAAATCTTCTTGTGTTAATTCACGACCCTTTTTGTTGGTCATTTTAAGACCACCATGTGTTGTTATACCTATTACTTTCTTACCCCATGAATCAAACAATGCTCTCCACATCATTCGTCTATCATGGTCTGCCTTCAGATAAGGTTCTCTATTAAACTCTTTAGAGTCTAACCAAAAGAATTCAGGTAATCCCCCTATCGGGCAACGATGGTCAATAGTCGCATCTGAAATCCAAGAAGGATGGTCGTCTCTTCTTGTTCCGTAGACTTCTGCACTAGGGAAACTACGTCTAAACAGACCCTCTAACCTAGAGTCACAATCTATATATACTTTTTTGCTTATATCTATTGCCTTGTTAATACAGTTTGCATAGAAGATTTCATCTCCTAATCCTTGCTCACCATATATAACAATGTTCTTGTCTTTTTGACCTTCCCATCTTGTTTCGTCACCATAGAACCATTCTTTTCTGAACTTTCCACCTAGTGACTTACCCCATTGTTTCCAACCTTGTTCCCACTCACCTTGTGCCAGGTAACAGTGCGCTAAATTTAACTGTGCGTTTAAATCATTAGGATCACACTCTAATGCAAGTTTGCAAGTTTCTTCTGCGTTCTTCCATTCTGACATCTGAACAAGTGTAGCAGATGCGTTACTGTATGCCTGAGCATAATTGTTATCTAATTCAGCAGACTTTAGAAAGTATTTTAGTGCATCTTCCGGCATATCCATTTCATGACACGCTCTGCCCAACGATGTCCATAATGCCTTGTTGCCTGGACTCTCTTGTAATGCACGTCTAAACATTTGATATGCTAATGCGGGTTTATCACCCATCAACCAAATGTAACCTAGAAAGTTTAATGTAGGAGCATCTTCTGGATGCTGTTCTAATACTGCGTATATTAAAGGCATTGCAGTTTCATAATCTTCTTTGTTTACGAGATCATGAATTGCTAATTGAACCTTTTGTAATTCTTCTTTATCCATGTTTCTTTGTAGTTGTTTTTAGAAACGGATAGTTTTCGTTAATCTCTTTCATTAACTCTTTTGTTTGATCTTTATTATAGATGTCTATGCCTTTTGCTTTTAATTGCATTTCTACAATTGGCGGGATACTTGCATAGTGAACCCAAGATTCTTTTACACCCTTACTCCATATTTCAGGATTGTTTCTTGCTACTTTTAACTTTTCAATTAAAGCAGTTGGATCTTGCACGCTATGAATCATATGCTCATCTTTAGATGGGTCATAGTCATAATATTGTGTGATTCCTGTTAAAGGATCTTTGTCGAAAAATATTGCCATATATAAAAATAAAGGGGTAGTTATCCCACCCCTCTATTATAAACTAATGTTGATTAAGCACCAACACCTTGAACTTTAGCATGAGCATCAGGGTTATTAACCACTAATGTGTATTCTGCTGTCATCAAGTATTTAGATGAATCACCTGTTTTAGCAAGTTCTTCTTTTGTGATCGGTCTTAATGTAGCAACGCTAACATATTGTGGATCAAGACAAAGAACTGCTTCATCACGCATGAATCTGTCTAATTTAACAGTATGATTCCCAAAATCGCTGACATATACATCTGCGCTCGCAGTAATGATTGCTTCGCTTGTTCCGTTTACCATATGACGTTTCTCTGCAATACCTGCAAATGCTGAGAAAAGTTTTTTGTTTTTAGATGACATGAGGATAGTTGTTGGTTCACCACCATCTAACCATGCTAATTCTAATGCTGATTTAAGATCTGCTTCAACAAATGTTCCTGCTGTTCCATCTGTAGGTGCAACAACTGCGCCACCTGAGAAACCTGGTGTAGTTGCTGTAGATGCTGATGTTGCTTTAACACTGTTGCCTGCGATCCATGATTCAACACCTGCTGATGAGCGTGCTGTTCCTGCGCCACCTGCTGATGATGCTTGGTTACGCACTAATGCGTATTCCATATCACGTTTAAGTTCTTTACCCGCTTTCATTAATTCATAAGCGACTTGACTTTTTCTTCCGTATTTCTTAACCACGTCATATGTGTTAGAAATATTGACTGTCTTACGAGAGATCTGTGTGTAGTTACCTAACACAGTTGTTGATGCTAATGTAGCGTATGTTGCATCGTCACCTTCTAACTGGCGGTTAGCGCCCGCAGGTGCTAATTGGTCCGTCTGCCATTGATGGTAAGTCTGACCTGCCGATGTGCGCTTCGACATTGAAAGTAGAGGTGTTTCCTCTGGGGAAATGTCATAAATGACATTCTGAAAATCTTCTGCTATACCTGCACCGGTATAGACATTGGTTGCTGAAACTGCCATGATTATTTACTCCTTAAATCATATCTTCGATTAATTTAGATGCTAACTCTGTGCTACCTGTTTTGCGTAATTGCTCACGCATTTTTTTAGCACTAGAGGTAACTGTTTTACTTGGGTCTTTAGAACCAGGTTTCACTACTGGTTTAGCACGACTGACCTTTTTCTTTACTACCGAATTTTTAGATTTAAGTTTTCTCCATTGCATAGCATCGTGCAACACTCGAACGTGGCGAGGGTCAATGATTGAGTTAAGTTCAGCATCGGTAAATCCGTAATCATCTCTGCCTGTAGAAATAATTTCTTGGGTAGTCTCTGGACTCCAATTCGGTATTTCTTTAGCGAGGACTTCTCTACCTTTTGCTACCTTATCTGCAACCATCTGTTGCTGTTTATTCAATGCTTCTTGCCTTTTGGATTCAAACTGTGAAACCAAGTTACTGCGTTGTTGCTGTAACTGATTAAACGTAAAGAATTTCTTCTGTGCTGTTACGAAATCACTATCAGACAATTGTTCCCAGTTCACGTCTTGATACTCGGATAATTGTTGGTCTAGTGCCGTAATTTTCGCTACATCCTGTATTAACTCACTGTTCAGCATAGATTGCTGTTGGAGGTTCTGTTCTTGCAAAAGAATTTGATTCTCTAAAGCATCAAGTTCCTTACGCTTTTCAGCAACTTCCTGAGTTTTCTTGGTGTAGTCAAGTCCTTGTTGCGCTAATGCCACTACTTCGTCAAGAGGTTTCTCGATTTCTTCACCATTGACTTTTAACTTAACAGTTTCTGTAGGTTGTTCCTCATCGGAGTCCTCTTCTTCTACTTCGTCATCAGTCTCTTCGGATTCTTCATCATCGAAAGCATCGTCTGTAGGATCTTCTGAATCATCTACGACTTCTTCTTCTGTATCTTCTACAGTTTCTTCCTCTTCTTCTTGTGGTTCTTCAACAATGTCCTCAAGAGGAGCATCATTTTCAATGTCACCAAGCATCGCTTCCAAACGACTTTGTGGTGACTCCATATTAGGTTGGTCACTCATTGTATTTCCTTTTTAAATTAGGCATTGTGTTGCTAAGTGGGTCTGCCCTTACCCAAATCTATTTAAGATCTTGCACCTGTATTTTTGCCATCTTACCTGTTTGCATAATATCTTTCAGTGCTTTCTCTATTTGAGTCAAAGTTTGTAGAGCAATAACTAATCTGTTGTGTGTTACATCATCACTTAACGGACTGTTTTCCATTGCATCAACAATGTTATTTCTAACTTTATTAAATGCTTCTCTATATACTTCGTTGCTCAGTATCTTATCTGCTTGCTCACCACGCTTTATCTCTTCAAGTGTTTTATCTTTCATTACATACCCATTTGTGCTTTAATGTTGGCAATAGCAAGATCGGTCTCTGCCTTGAGTTGTGCTTTAAATCTTTCCAACTCTGCTTGAGATGCAATCTTCTCACGTTCTATGATTATATCATTTTGTGAACGGAGTTGCTCTTGCTTCATATCAGCATCATTCTTCTGCGCTTCTAGTTGCATATCTGCTTGCGCTTTCATTTGCTCGATCTGTAACTGACCTTGAATCAATTGCTCTTGTGGATTTGGTTGTTGTTGCTGTGGTTGTGGGTTATTAGATGGATCAATCCAAAACTCTTCTGGGTTCTTAAATCCTGCGTTCTGTGTAAGTTTTGCTAACGCATTGTATATTTTACTTGGATCTGTAAGTCCAACTTGTAATGCTTCTTTCTGCATTTGTAGAATGTTGTTTAAGTGCATTAACTGTTGATCTTTGTTTCCTGCACCAAGACCTACTGAAATAGTTAAGTCTTTACGATTTTTCCATGAACGTGGATCAATCTCTACCCATTTGTTTCTAATACGAACGATGTCAGGTTTAGTTAAGTTTTGTCTTACCATCTTATGAACAAGCAAGAATAAATCTTTAACACCTGTTTCTGCAAATGTTCTAGCAACTAATTCTAAACGCTGTTGTGATGCGTTCATGATTTGCTGAACACCGGTAGCAGTTTTATTTAATGAGTTACTATCTAAACCTTGATTGTATGCAGTAATTCCCGTTCTTTTTTCTTTCATGTTATCCATGTATTCAACCATGTTGAAAGATGATGCGGGGAATGGAGCGTGTTGCAATGGCATAATTGAACTACCTGGTTCACCTTGCACTCGAACAACACCGCCTGGTCTTGAGGTTAGCATATCGTCTAGGTTTACTCGATCAGAGATAGCATAACGACCATTGTTAGATAAATACATATTATCTAATTGACCACGAATCAATGTAGATTTAACCATTTGAATGTCTTTAGTTAAGTCTGCATATGAACGACCAATATGTCTGTGTGGCATTAACATTGGTGTAACACAAGCAAATGGAACATGGTCACATTCTTCTTCATAGATAATTGTATTACCAATAACAACATAACGATAACGCTCATCACCCATTCTATAGTATGTGTCTTTAACTAAAATATCTGTTGTATCTACAGCACGATCATATTGCTCTGAGTAAATATCACGAGCATTAGATTCTAATTCAAACGCATCTTGTGTGTCTGCCATGATTTGTTCTACTTCTTCTACATCCATGTCAAACTGTTCTGCTACTTCTTCTGGACACATTAACTCACGATGTTGCACAAATCTTGCTGTGTTTAAATCTGTTCCGCTACAATCTACAGAAACCATGATGCTTTCAGGTGCTACGTTTTTAATTTTAATATGACCTGTTGTTTCGTTAATGCGGATCTTCACATCATGTAACATTGGTTGCTCAAATGCTTGTTGCATTTGCATATCAATTTCAACACCTTTACCATCTAAAGGTTTTACATCTGGACCTTCCGTCATCATCGGAGGAGTTAGTGGCATTGGGGCAACTGATGGATCAGGATAAGCATCGTGTTCTAATATCTCGATGTTGTCATCTGATGCAAGCATATCTAACTGTGCATCTGTTAGACCTTCGTATGACTCTTCATCATAATCATCTTCTTCTTCGTAGTATGCTTTTACATATCCGTTTTTAGAAAGTAGTGCATCTTTAAACCATACATAGAATACTTCAAACCCATTGTTCTTTTCCATAACAACATGGTTTACATAATCTGTTTCCTGGTCTGCTGACTCTTGATCTTCTGGATTCTTTGGTTCAAATCTTACAACTTCGTCTCCACTGACAAAGATTTTTAAAATTTGCGGTAATGCAGATTCGATTGTATCCTGAGTGTCGTAAGATACCACTTGAGAACGACCTTCAACTTCGTTACCCATAGGTTCGCCAAGATAATACTGAATTGCTTGCGCACGCTCTTCAGATAATTGCGAATCGTTAATACCATACGCAATGCTCTCTTCGTTCTCTATCTTAGCAACTATTTCTTCTTGTGTTAATTTCATTAAACGATTCCTAAATTAGAATATTGTATCTCGCTATTATGCCAGGACTCATTGGTCATATCTTGTATAGATACTGCTAAATAACGAAACGCATCAGCACCATGTGAATATTGGTCATGCACTGGTGCGCCTGGTTCATTTGTTGTGGCACTAATACCACGTCTGTAATGCTTAAGACATTCGATTAAACGATGAGCATTTGTGTCAAAGTAGATACGATGAAAGTTCATCCTTGCAACTCTTATACCTGATTCTATATCAAGTCTTGGCACAATGCGAACATCCCAATCATATCTGCGCATAATATCTTCTGCTGAGATACCATGTTTAAAATCTTTTGTTCTACCATCATGAGGTAAATACATCTGACCCCAATTGTATTTCATATCTTTTAGTTGTGCAGAGTAACTGTCTAATGTTCTATGGTCATCTTCAATGTAGTTAATGATACGAATATCAGATACACCTTTTTGCACAAGTATGATCGACATACTATCGTTCCAACCTAAATCCATGACTACATGAACTTTCAGTGATGGGTCATAAGGAACTCTTGTTACCCGCCCTTGTTCTTGTGCTTGTGTTATCTCACTAGCATAGATAGCACCATCAACTGCACTCTTACATTCACCTTCCCATATGTTTCCATAATCAGGGTCATGCTCTTTACTGTATAGTCTTTCTTGCTCAAGAACATCCGGAAAGAATGGATTGTCATTATAATTAATCTTAACAACCTTACTGTTCTCAGGTGGATTAACTACAAATCGTTGGTAAGTATCATCTGTATCTAATGATGGGTTAAATGTTACCCATATCTCTGAACCTGGTTTACGAATCGTAGGGATTAAGATGTCCCATGACTTCTTACTAACTGTTTGCGCTTCCTCGATCCATACTCTGTCAACACCTTCGTATGATTTAATACTTTCTACTGTGTTGTTTGCAAGACCAGTAAAACTAAACTTTGTTCCGTTTCTACCTCGTATCTCGTTTTCCAGGACATCATAGAATGATCCTAGTCCTAACTCTTGTATCTGATCTGATAGTAATTGGTGAACTGACTGCTTAATTGATCGTTGTATTTCCCTTGCACAAAGAATACGCAATGGATTATTTTTCATTGCTCCTTGTATTAGTAATTCTCTAGCAACTCCCCAAGATTTTCCACTACCTCGACCACCGAATAAGATTTTATATCTATATGGTTCAGATAGAAACTTTAGTATTTCAGGAAACTTTGCTTTAATCTTTAGATTTGACATACTCTACTGTAATACCTATTGGAAGATCTGCCCCATCTATTCCTGATAATTCTGTTGTAGATACTGCTTTACCATCTACTCTATCACCAAACTCTTTGATAGCAGAGATGTCGCCATCTTTTGCTTTTGTAATTAATGCCATAGCAATATCATATGCTACCTGTCCTTCAGACTGAACATTAATCCTCTTGATTGTTTCTGCATATAACCTATTGCTTTTACTAGCATTTTGATTGTTTTTAGGAGCGCCTGCACCTTCTCGTTTACCGCCCCATCCAGGTTCTTGTTCTATATTATCATCGTGTTCCATTACAACTCCGTAAAGGTTGGTTGTTAAAAGTTAAGTATACCTCGTAAAAAGAAATCATCTGGCATATTTTCATTCATAAAGTATTCTAATCCTACTTCGCCTGAGTTATTGCCATAAGATATATCTGCGCCAGTAATTGCTTTATCTTTAAAGTTTCCCTTATAGTCTGGAGCATTGACATCTACATTATATCCTTGACCCATTACCCCGCCACTTAATATACCATTATTTACAGGAATGTTTGCTCCTATTCTTCCACCATAAGATGTAACATCCTCATAAGGTGACCAATTAGTTCCTTGTGTAGGGTCTTGTATTACATTTCCACCTCGTGTATCAAAACTGCCCTGCACGTTAGGTGAATCATAATAACCACTTACATCTATAAGTCTTGGTTGTTCATTGCCTGTGGCATATCTTTCAGGATTCATTCTAGCATTAATTTCTGCTAGTCTTTGCTTCCTAAATAATTCTTGTGGATCAATTTGATTGATTTCTGATTCACGATATATATTATTTACAGTATTATTCAATTCAGACTCACGCAATATTTCATCATATTGCCCTTGTCTAATTGCCTGTAATATTTCTTCTGGTGTCATGATCTATCCATCGGTATTAATAAGTTATCTAACTGAAATTCCCATTCTTCTGCGTAATCACAATCTTTGTAATCACTAAAGCATGGTGTTCCTATTGTAAAGTGAACTAACTTAGCATCAGGATTGTATTCGTATTCAGAGACTAACCAATTCCATTCCTTAGGTATTTCACCGACTAAGTCTATAAAGTCATTGTTTAACCACTCGAACCGGTGCAAATGCTTCCCGGAAGCAGTCATAATATATTCAGGTGTTAAAACTCTATTCTTAAAATGCCCGCAGTTCCAATACATAACTGATGACCAGTTCTTTTTAGGATAATCTTCGTTCTTATTACCTAAGTATTTAACTGGATGTTTTGTTTTGTAGTCATGTTTGACTACTGATACTGCTTTTGTCTTATCTATAGTGTTAATTAATTCTGATATATCTTCCCGGCATAACATATCGCCATCAACAAATAAAGCATGACCACTAAAATCACATAAATATGGAACTAAAAAACGAGAATAGATAAAAGCATTAGAACCATCATTATGTGTCTCCATGTAATTATTTAATGTGTTTAAAGCAAGCGGTGTAAAACTTACTGGTATCGTTGCTCGATCTATTACACTTTGGCAGAACACATGATATGCAACTGGTTCTACTTCTCTATCAAATCCTACAAAGATATTTAACATAAAGTTAAGGTGTGCTTGATCCTGTATTTCCTGTTCCTGTGTTATTGCCTGATGGTGTGAATGATATTGGCATATTTAATAAACCACTACCACCTGTTAAAAATCTTCCTGCTCCATACATTGGACCAGTTGGCAAATTACCTAATAAGTTACTTGCAGTTGCAGGAGTGTAAACACTTGACATTGCAGATGGGTTATATCCTGCAATACTTAGTGGCGCTTGTGGTGCAGAATATGGAACATAAGGTGTTTGCGCTCTTTGCAAAGCAGATAAATATGCCATAGATGGTGTATATGTTCTTGAATCTTCTTCACCTTCTTTTATTAATCCTTTTACATCACCACTATATCTTTTAAAGCGTGTATCTGTCCCAATATCTTGAAGATAATAATTACCTGAATTATCTTGTTGCCATACTTGGTTACCGCTTAAATATAAGTTTTGGTCACCAATTTGTGACAATCCTGTGTATTTAGAACTTGGTGTTATTCCTAATAACTTTTGTTGCTCTGCTGATAATGATGGAGCAGATGGTGATAGTCTTGAATAACTTGGACCTGTATTGTAATTATAATAGTAAAAGAATCTGCAAAACTCGACCATTGCAAATCCAAAGACTAATCTAAATATGTGATGTAGTTTTATCATAATTCCTTGCTCATTTGTAAACAGGTTGGTTTCATTCCGTATTCAGTTAAGAAACTTTTCTTCCAACCGAACCGACCCATTAATGTAATTGACTTGCAGTTTTGATAACGTGCAAACTCTTCCGTTTCTTTGTATAACTCTTCTAGTTCTTCTAAATTGCCACCTGCTAAAAACAAATGCAACACAGTGCCATGAGGATATGGATTAATTGTGGTAACGATTGCTGAATGTTTAGCAGTAAATAATTGATATTCATGCTTAATTAAACTTTCAAGTATATCTTTAGATTCAAATAACCCATTATTTAAATCAATAGCAGGTTGAAGTATTGATTCAACCCTTAAATACTCTTTTGCAATATCAATTGTATTATCAATTTTGATTTTTAATTCTTTCTATAATTGATTCTTTTTCTGTATCTGTAAGTTTAATCCAATTAATTACTTCGTCAACTGTTCTCTTACATTTTATACATTGATCTTCAATTACATGGCACTCATAGGTGCATGGACTTTCTACCACTTAACTTTATTTGCCCAGTATGCTCCAGACATTTTACCTTTTGCTATATTCTTTCCATGTCTTGCTTTAAATGAATCTGATCTTGCTGTTTTCTTTTTATCACCACTTACACCTTGTTGACCAAAACGTATTGTCTTTACTTGGTCACCATCTTTAGCAACTACAACATGAGATTTAGTAGGATGATTAGGAGTTCTCTTTGGTTTATTGTATCCAGATACACCTGCTCTTGTTAATCTTGCATCTTTTTTCATACGCAATCACCTAGATTTTTTAGGAGGTTTTGCAGTTTTTGCTGATTGCTTAAATGCTTTTGCTGTGGGTGCGCCTTTTGCTCCTGCGGATCGCATTTTTTCTCCTGATCCCTTTTTGATTCTTGCTCTTTTCGCATGGATATTGGCATAAAGTCCCTTACCTGGCATTTTATTTTCCTTTTGGTTTTTTATGAGTTAATACTTTACTTGTTGCTGTATGTGTCGCACCTGACATTAGTTTGCCATTATGTTTGTGCGTTTTGCCTGTATGTAATTTACCATTAGGCAAGTAATGAGGAACACCTTTTGCCATAATTATTTCTTCTTCATTGGTTTTTTAGTGTTTGCTTTTTTCATTGGTTTTTTGCCATACATTTTATTTCTCCTTAATTTAGTGATCTCATATTTATCATTGCTTAAAATAAAAGACCCACCGAAGTGGGTCTAGGAGGAGAGTTTCTTTATGAGAGATAGTAAAGAAACGAAGGGCGCAATTTGCCCCTATGACTGCAATTCTACCTTAAAATGAATCACAGATCAATCCTTTTTGTTGCTAAAGTTAATAAATTATCCATAGCAAGTTGAAACTTATAGTCTTGCAGTGATGGTGGTTTAGAACCTAAATAAACATGATATATAGATTTTTTCTGATCTTCTTCCAATGAATTAATAATAGTATCTAAAGATCTAACCTTTTCTCTTTCAGAACCTTCAAACAATTCATCAAATGAATCTTCTGTTGATGCACCTCCTGAACTCATACCTAAACTTCTTTTTGGATAACCAAGACCTAAGTCATCATGTCTCATCCATCTTGCCCATAAAGATAATAGATATTCAAGATATTCTAAATTCATTACAGATCCCATCCATCATAATAAGAGTTTGTATATGTTACGCTATGTTTAGTTCCAGAACCTTTACTTGTTCCCTGATCTACTTTTCTAACAGTCTTAGATTTTATTTTAAAATTCTTTTCTATTTCTTCTGCGGATGGCAAAAATAAGTCAGCAAGTAAACATTCATAATGTTTTGTGTAAAGTCTGCGACCATCTCTTTTTTTATCTAAAACTCTTATTAGTCCTGCATCTTTCATTTTTTGTATAATGTTATGTATGTGAACTTCTTCTAATCCTGTTTGCTGAACTATATCTTCTCTAGTCAGTTCATTACCATCTAACACCTTTAAAAGAGCATCTATTGCTTCTTTACGAGTTACATATTTTTCTTTAAGTTTATATTTATAATTTGTTTTATCATGAGGATTTTTAACTAACGTCAATTTCTTTACACTCCCATCTATTGCTTTTATTTTTAAACCAACCATGCACTAAAAGTTTCCAGTTAGCATCCCTTAAATTATTAATGTGTTCATTTTGTGATATTTTTTTAACTCGTGCTGATATGTTAGATTTAGAAGTAACCTGTATGGCAGTGGTTTCTCCATCTTTAACTGCAAGTATATCCCATGCTCCAAACAGATCCCTGCGATTACCAAACTTACCAAATGGTATCCATACTTCGACCACTTGAACAGTTGTATACCCTTCACTCTTTAGTTTTTTTAGGGTCAGTTGTGTTGGACTTGTCGCCATCTGTTTCCTTTTTTTTACCAAAGATTCTATCAAAATTATCTTCAAATGTTTTTCGATCACTAAATGGTCGTGGTGCTGATCCTTTACCCATAATTACTCCTTACCAAAACATAATTAATTTATTTTTGTATCTTACAGTATGACCTTGTAAAGTAATTCTATATTCATTTGATCTGTATTCTTTTAGTGGAGCAATGTTGTGCAAAAATTCTCCATTATGAAATATAAAATCACCAACATTATATTCTAAATATTTAATATTCTCACCATCTTTATATTCTAATCCTGCACCACTTGAAGGTATATCAATAACGTATGTAAAACTGTAAGTATCTTGGTCACCGATATTTAAAATTTTATGTGGATAATCTGTATGCCAATTACTTGGAAAATTTAAGAATATTGGATCAGATTCAAAAATATGAAAAGAAGGAACTGCAAAATCATGATATAAATACACTGGTTCACCAAAATATTCTTGCAAATATTCTTGTATAGAAATATATACATTATTAAAATTTGATATTAATCTTTTATTTGTGTGTTTTAGATGTTTATAATAATCATCTGTTTTACCATCTAAGTAAGCATTTCTTCCTAAAGTGTAAAAAGGAGCATCAAATCTTTTGATCCAATAATTATCTAACTTCAATACATTAAATAATATTTCATCAATATCTGCATATAATTTACTTACTTGAAACATTGACATCTCTCTTAACTAAATCCTTTGGCAAATTAATGTAATTTTCATGCAAGCATATAGTGTATGGAGCATCATGATAATATTTTGCTACATAATTATTTGCATATGCACAACTTTCAAAGTTACCAATATACTTTGGTTTTTCCATTGTTAAATACACAATCAATACAAATTCAAACATTACAACCTCGCTTTTAACCACTCTAACAGTTCTGTTTCTGTTCCGAATCGCTCTTCAAACGCTTTCTTCCCCGCATGAAATGCAATGCCATAACCCCCATGTTGATGGTGCGTAGGGCAAAGGGGCAAGCAATTCTCTGTAGAGTTGCGTTGCCCGATTCCCATACCTTCTCGTATATGATGAATAGATGGTTGTGTGTAAACACCAATATCTTTTTTACAAACCACGCATCCAAACTCAACAAGTTTTTCAAAATATTCTTTCTCGCTCTTTTTCAAAACCAATTCCTAATGATTTAGACCAGTTAATTATTTTATCTACATACTCATTAAACTCAGTCTTAGTTAATCCTGCGGTTGATGCTAAACTTCCATCCTCGTTTTTCAACTCGAATTTCATACGCAAAATATCGTGCAATTCTGTGTCAGAATAACCAGTGGCATCTGATAAACCTTTATAAATTACACCCCATAATAGACTATTCTGGTCATGACTTCTTGCGCCATCTTTGTCCATAATTATCATATCATACACCCCTTCATCTAAAGATGTAACCATTGCTAGCACAACCTCAAGGTAATTACTATCCCTTGTTATGTGTAGTGTTTTTTTGATTTTCATAACTCACCTCCATGTTGATACCATTTTTAACAAATTTAACTACTGCACCATTTTTATCTTTTATTCGATAAGATTTTACATCAAACTCTTTTATCATTGTTTCTACAAAACGATTTAAATTTATCATGGTCTCTCCCTATATAACATTGATTTGCCATCGAACCAAAAATTCCATACTGGTTCACCATCATCACCGAAGTAATTTCTTTGCTTTTGCACTAGCACTTTACAATCAGGAATAGTCCTGGCATCTTCTGCTGTTATATCACCATTAAGTATCTTAGAATGTTTTTCTTTATTGCGCCACACGCAGAGAATGTTGGATGCAAGATTGCGAAGGTGTTGTGATCCTGATATTTGGTTTGCTAGAGGAATATCATAGTCATTCATTAGTTTTTTACTATGACATACAATAAAAATATGAATCTGATGTTCAATAGCAATGTCTGCAAGAACTGACATAGCGTTCTTTTGGGACTCCATCGATTCTTCCGACACTCCTGATAATTTCATAAGGGAGTCAATTACAAAAATTTCTACATCATGTAATACACCCCAATTAATCATAGCAATCATATCTTCTAAAGTCGTTGATGCTCCTTGATCGTAGATATATAAGTTTTCTAAACTGTTTAAAAAGTCAGGGATATTAGATTCTACAATGTCAGGTGAACCATACTTCTGAGCGTATAACCTCTGAAGTTGTAACACCGGCATCATTTCTAGTGATGCCACCATTATCTTGCACATCTGTAGTTGGTAAAGTGTGTTGTGTGATAACCATGCGGTCTTCCCGCTACTTGATAATCCGTGAACTATTGACACCTCGCCTGGACGGCAGACAAATGAGTCCTGTGTTTTTGCCCATGCTAATGGATACCCTTTTGTGTGTCCTCCTTTTGCTAAGTCTTTAAATGCTTCTGCAAAAGCAGTCGGATTTTTAATCCTGAAATCTGCCGGTATTATGTCCCCCGTTTCTGCATTGACTTGTTCAGCAGTAACAGTCAACTGATCGAGCATCTCTCCTACATTCATTATATACCACCCTCCCATCTATTTTTTTGACTACCTATATCATCATTCCATCTTTCTTGGTTTACATAAGTAGACCCATTTGGAATGATTCCCTTTTTCCATTGCTCTGTTTGTTTCATAGTATCAATATGTTTAATTATTTTGTCAAACTCTTCATGGTAGTTATTACTCTGCCACTTCTTTAAAGCATCCTTACGACCTGTTTTATTAGGATATACTTTCCAAAACTTTTCAAACAACTCTAAAGACAAAGGATCATTCTTCTCTTCTCTATCTCTATTCTTCTCTAGGGGAACATCTTGTTCACAACTTGGTAACATCTTGTCAACATCTTGTAACCAATGTGCTAACAAATGAACTTGCTCCTGGATAAACTCATCCGTCTTTCGTAAACGAAATGCGATTTTATGCACCTCTGGAAGGACACCATTGTTTTCAGATGCTAGTAATAACATCTCAATTAATGTTGCTTTACTGTCTGATGATAAGTTATGCCATTCATAATCTTCTAATATCTGACGATATAATTTAATCCATATAACATTTCTGTCTTTCATTTTAGGTTGATACCTCCCCCAATTTCTTATATTCAAAATAAACACTCCCCGCATGATTTAAATGCTTCTTTGTATGTATCTCTAACCAGTGTCACTATTTCCATCTCAGGTCTTGATTCAACAAAATGTTTAGCATCATATTTATTGTTAAAAATACGAACTCCCTCTCCTTCGTCATCAATAATCTTAAACGTCTTTATTATCATTTGTTAAGACCTCGATTTGAAATACTCGAACTGCCGGGATAGTTCCTGTTGACTTCCAATACTGGACAGCAGGGACAGAAACACCAAGTGCTTCTGCCATTTTTCGTGCTGATCCATCAAACTTTTTAACTGCATCTTCAAACTTCAATGTAATCTCCTAAGTAAATAATTAAATAAAATCACCCCTATATTAAACTATTAAAAAACTTTATGCAAGAAATTTTATTAAATAATTTATAAAAAAACTTGCAATTAAATTTTAGGTGTAGTAATATATAGGTGTAGGTTAAATAAATAAGGAGAGAGAAATGGCAACAAAATTAACAAAACCAGTAACGAGAGAAACAGATGTAGTTAAGTTTGAAAGAGGTAACCGCAACATTATAGTTACTATTCAGGGTGATTCATTAATCTTCAAACTCAAAGGTCTTAAGACCTCATACGAGTTACCGATAGACGAAGCATACTGGATCGCATTTAAAAAGAGAGTTAAATAAGGAGAGAGTTATGGCACAAACTTATGACAGTTGGTTACAAGATTATGACGGGTGGTTAGAGCAACAACCACCTGCTGAATATCACATCAGATATGACCATGATGAAAAAGTTTACATGGTCTTTGAAAATAAATTATACTTAGAATCTTTTAAAACTGAACTTGATGCAGAAACTTATGTCAACTACTTAGGAGGTATTGTAATATGAGAGAATTTAATCATTGGAAAGAATACGAGAGAGAAAATAAGCGCAAGGATAAACTTGACCTTATTATATTTATTCTATTAATTATAGGAGGAGCATTAGCAATATGGATCTTATAGAATTTTTACAACAACTAAACGAAGAGTTTGCTCAGGAAAACGATCAAGGTCTTTACAATATTCAACAACAAGAACAGCAACAACAGGAGAAGAGTTATGAAGGAACTAAATAGAATACAACAAGAATTAAAAGCACCAAAGAATCAGTTTAATAGTTTTGGTAAATATAAGTATCGTAGTGCAGAAGATATTTTAGAAGCAGTCAAACCATTACTAAAAGATTGCATCTTAACAATATCTGATGAGGTAAAAGAAGTCGCGGGTATTCCTTATATCCAGGCAACTGCACAGTTGTCACATAAAGAAGAAGTTGCATCTGTTACTGCGCAAGCAGGTATCAGTATCAATCGTAAGGGCATGGACATCGCCCAGTCTTTCGGAGCAAGTTCGAGTTATGCAAAGAAATATGCTTTAGGAAATTTGTTTTTATTAGATGATACTCAAGATCCAGACACTAAAGATAATAGAGATTCTAATAAAGAAGAACCAAAAACTTTATCAGATGAAGATATTGTAAAGATTCAAACTAGGTTACTAAAGGCACATGAAGAAGGTGACTTAAAAGGCGAGTTCTTTAAATTAGATCCACATACTCAGGAGGTGTTAAGAGATTATGCAAACAAACTCAGATCATCTAAAGGATAACAGACGACATAACATTATCACTGCATCCAATGCGTATGCAGTGATACATGATCGTAAAAGTCTATGGAGAAAAATGACGTTTAGAGAACCTCCTTTTCAGGGGAACGATGCCACAGAGCATGGTAGGTTTTACGAACCTGTAGCATTATCTTGCTTAGAAAAAGAACTAGATGACATTCTTGAACCAGGAAATAAATTAGTTGTTCATGAAAGTTTACCCATAGGCGCATCAGTTGATGCTATTTATAAAGGATTTCCTGTAGAGGTGAAGTGTCCCTTTACTAGAGAAGTGTATCCATCTATACCAGACCGGTATTATTACCAGGTGCAATTACAAATGATGGTGCATAAAAAAGACATGGCATATTTCTATGTATGGACAGAAAATGAAACCAAACTAGAAACTATTCCATTTAGTAAAAAGTTTATGGCATGGTATATGCCTTATGCTTTAGATTTCGTTAATGAATATCTTGCAAAAGATATTGAACCACCACGTTGGACTAAGAAACCAACATTTAAAATAGGAGAGTAGTATGCAAAAGTTATATCGTGCAACAGAATTATCTAAAGTATTGAGTATTAGTAAATCTACAATTTATCTTTGGATAAAACAAGGTGATTTTCCACAACCTACAAAAGTTGGAAAAAATACAAGCGTTTGGACTGAAAGTCAAATTAATGACTGGATGGAAAAAATTGAAAACAATTCTTTAAACAATCAAGGAGATTAGTATGGCAGAACAATACGATAACAATAATACATTTGTATTATTTAAGAACGATCAGGGTGATAACCCTAAACGACCAACTCACACTGGAACAATTACAGTTGATGGTAAAGAACTAAGATTGTCAGGTTGGATTCGTGAATCAGGTAAGGGTGTTAAGTTTATTAGTGGCACAGTGCAAGAACCATACAATGGAAAAGGGTCTGCTCCTGCTGTAGAAGGTGCGGATGCTATGGAAGATGACATTCCGTTCTAAATTTATTTATAGAAAAGTTCCAAAAGAGAACCTACAATTTTTACCTAAAAATGCAGTTCCTTTAGGTGGGGTTACAAATCAAAAAGGTTGGGTTCGAGTTAGGTTTGATGCTGATTGGTATAGAAGTTCTAATGTCAAATGTAAATATATATTCAGGGGGACTTAAATCCCCCATGAATATTAGTATCAATAATTACTTATTGCATACATACATTGTTACTTCAAAACCGAAACGCATTTCAGTTGCACTAGGTGTTGTCCACATAATGATTCTCCTTTCCTTGAGATTTATTAGCATTATACACCCGGTCAAACTTAGGAGGATGAGATGAAAAATCAAAGTTTACTAAGGAAAATTATTAGTTTTATTGCAGTCACAATCATATTTTTTATAGCATTTGGTATTGCTGTTAGATGTTATTTAGACACCCAAACTGTCATATATGACAATAAAATTTGCCATAAAAATAAATTTTTAATTAAATGGGAAGATGAGTCATCAATTTATATTCGCATAAAGGGGGTAAGATGTGAAGTAGATGGTCATCTTTTAATAATAGAGGAATCTAAAAAATGAGCGCATTTGAAGAAGCAGTAGCAAATGGAGTAAGTGTTGAAGATTTTAATAAAGTGTTTATAGAGGAACTAGGTCATTTAATTCAAGAGATTAAATCTAAACATGATGTTGATGATAGCGTATTAAGGCATATTACTTTGTCATTTGAAAAGGGTATTAATCTTGGTATGTCTTTAGTTGCCCACAGCATATTAAAACAACATTTAGTAGAAGAAAGTGATGAAAGCACCAAGCACTAATTTTCATAAGTGGTTGGCAGAGGGTCAAAAAGTAGAGGATATTGTATTACAAAGAATACAACAAAAGTATCCTCATGCTTTTATAGAACAAGGGTATTTTCCTGCCTATGATATATATATTCCTGAAACTGAAACAAAGATAGAAGTTAAGTCGTGTCCAAGATGTTGGGAATATAATAGTGTGTTAATAGAGTTTGAAATGAATAACCAACAAACTGCGTTATGTATTAGTGAAGCAGATTACTGGATTATTTATGATGGCAAAAAGTTTCATTGTTTAAAAAAAGGTGATATATTACACTGTATATTTGTTAATAAACTTATATATTGGGAAGGTTATGGTGATGGTGACAGTGTTTCTAAAAAAGCATTTAAAATACCTCCTAATTTACTTTTTAAATATAGTAAGGAGTTCATATGAGCGATCCAATTAACCCAGACCATTATAAACGAGGTGGTCTTGAAACCATTGAAATAATGAAAAGAAAACTTACACCAGAAGAATTTAGGGGTAAGTGTAAAGGTGACCAATATAAATATCTTGATCGAAGAGGTTATAAAGTTGAAAAAGGTGTTGATGAAGAAACTTGGTTAAAGAATTGTATACAAGAATGTAACAAACAAAACTGGTATTGTGATGCAGAGAAACAATCTTATCAGGACAGACTTAATCAAATATTAGAGGAAAAAGCAAGAAGGCAAGGCACTCCAATATATCCTGATGATTATGTAGACGACTCTTTGCATGACGAAGATTAAAACATACGGGCAGGTTTGCCATATTTGTAAAAAACCTGCTAAGATATATTATAAGAAACAATGGTATTGTGCCATGAATTTCTGGATGGAAGGATTTTGTAAGAATGACTCGAAAACTGATAATAAAAGGTGAACATTTTAATGTTAATTTTTTTAAACAAACAGATGGAACTATTCGAGTTGAAGTAAGTCATAGTATTACAGGCAAACATTTTAAGATGTTTCCTGATAATTTAATAAACTTTGAGGAGAGTTAAGATGGATAAATTAGTATTAGCAGTTATGTTTGCATTAATGTTGTCATTTAATGTGATAGCGGGAGACACAGTAACTATTATAGATCCTGCGGGAGATTTACAAATTTGTAAGGTTACTGAAAGTGGAGTGATTGTCTGTCTTTAAGACTTGACTTTCCATATCCACTCTAACCAATATTTCAGATCATTAATTCTTTTTTGATCCTTTAGTTTACTTAACCACTCCCTACGTTTGTATAGTGGTTTTTTACTAAGGTTTAATGCTTCACAATATCTTTGGTAAGTTTGTGAATAGTTATCTGTAATTGTCCCATCAGGAAGTTCTATATCTCTAATCATCAAACTCCGGAGTATCTGCATAAATACTATCGCAAATAATTTCAATGCTCATACCTGAACTCAGATAAATTGTGAGTATGTCCTCCCCATACACCACATTAACATCTTCAATTGTTTTACCAATCATATGCTGTGCTATTTCATCTATGTTCATAATTTCTACCTTATGCTGATAATCGACTCTGATTTTGTTTTTCCCTTTATTGATTTATTACTTCTACTCCAAGAACCACAATCCATACATCTAAATTGTTGGTATGTTTGAGTATTGGTTTTTTTGAATCCTCGCTTATGGATATGAGAACTACCACAAGTAGGGCATACAACTACATCACTATATTCATTATGGTTAATGTATCCGCCTAACCATGACTCTAGTTTGTAGAAAAGTTTTTCTAACAATAAAGTATCTTGCTCATTGTATCTTTGCATGATCTGCCTGGCATCAGGATCTTTTTTATCTACATCATTCCATAGATCCATTCCTGCGTGCTTTAACTTAGAACCAATGCCTAATTCCTGACTAACATTGTCAAGTTTATTAGATATAAATCTAAAGTTTCTTTTAATAACTCGAAGCAAATCAAGTTGTTTAAATGGACTTGGAGGTGGCATACCTAATAGCAAAAACTCTCTTTGTATACATTTTACATCAAATGCCTGACCATTATAGTGGCAAACGATGTCTGCTTCATCCATAAGTTTCCAGATATGCTTTACCATTTTTTTATGCGAAGAAGTCCATTCTGAATCAAAGATAATGTTGTCATCATCTTTCCATTTAGCAGACCAACAAATCATTTTACCTCTGCTGATAATTTGATTTAGACTAGCATTAATATCATATAATCCCCATGCAGAAATTACCGATGCTTTCGTCTCTATGTCGATAAACAATATCTTCATTTAATATGTTTGAAGAATAACTGTGCTTCCATTGCTCTTCTTCGTTCAAGTCCTTTAAGTATCTTACCGCCTGCTCTTCTATATAGCAACAAAGTATCTATTGCTGTTTCTTCGTCTCCTCTTAGTAATGCGGATCTTACTGTCGATCTTTGTAATGTCCCCAAACCAAGATTAAAAGCAAAAGAAACCAGAGCATCAAATTGATTTTGTTTAAGTGGCACAGTAGGTAACAAACGATGTATGCCACGCTCGAATCGCTGTAAATCATGTCGTAAAAGATCATCTACTTCCTTTTGAGTCCACTTTCTATTATGTGATTTATGTAATGGGAATGTCTTTCTTTGTGCCAGTGGGAGTCTATTTTGCTCTGGATAGAGAACATGACCATAACCCACAGTCCACAGTAAAGCAGGACAAAGATAAGGATGGTAATGACACCCTTCAAAATGCTTAATAAGTTTAATTCCCTCTTCACTGGTTATCACTTCTTCTTATCCCAATGCCTTGATCCAAACCAGAATCCAATAATAGATGCTACGATTGCCATCTCTTCATCTGAAAAAATTAACTCCATTGCGGTTGCAAAATCTACACCACTTTTAATTGCCCATATCATTCCGACAACGTCAGTAAATAACAAAAGAAAAACAAAAATATAGGTGATAATGGGGCGAACACTAGCACGGAGATTAATAACCCAAGAAGACGCATTTTCCGACATCTTCGCATCATGTTCATAAAGGGCAACTCTTTCTTGCGCATATGTTTCCATCTCCACTTGATCTGTTCTAAATTCTTCTATTCTTTCTTGTGATGCAAAACCTTTTTCTGCCATAGCAAGACTGCGTTCCATATCGAGTCGTGCCATTTCTCTTTCGTGACTTTGGTCACCTTTTTGTTTAAAGAAATCTAAAATGCTTGGCAATCCACTTGTTGCAAATCCCAATATGCCGGATAAAATACTTAACATTAACTACTCCTATATTTCGTTTTCGTCAAAACCTAATTCGTCTGCTATATGCTTTCTTAATTCTTTAAAATGTTTATCGTGCCTTAAATATGATTTGCCATAATAATGATTAGTCATATGTATAATTTCATGAAGCATTGATTTAATGACACTAGTAAGAAACCTATGTCTTTGCGGGCATATTCCTATTGTGTCAGGGTCTGGAGTATATGATGCCATACAATCCTGATCCATATCTAATAACTCAAACTCAACTTCATCTGATGGTGGCAACCCTATTGTTTTTAAAACATGAGTTGTTAGCAACATATCGTATATTGATTGTAAAGTTTTAATATCTAATTTCATCTTCTATCTAATGGGTTTGTAGTAGCACGTTTAATTACCTCTAGTTTATCATTTAATGCTTGTAATTTTGTGTCTACTTCGCTTTGAACCGCATTGCTAATTGCTTGTGTTTCACGCTGTGTTGCTTTACTTAAAGCAATAGATTCTTTAGATAGTGCATATGCTTCGCTTGCTTTTTCTTGTAAACGAATACTTGAATTTAATGACTCTACTTGTCGTTCTTTAATAGAAGTTAATTGTATTTGTATTTCATTAATATCTTTTTTTATTTGCCCTAGACCTTGACTCGCTTCTATTGTTTCATTCATTTTAATATAGAAACTGGTTGCTGAGTATCCTATCCCAAGCACTATCGGTGCTACGACTATAATAATCCTCGCTATCGCTTTGCTTGAGAATGTCAATGATATTGGACTCAAATCTTTTAAACTCATCTGAAAATTCCTGTTCTATAGAAAAAGGTTGTGGTATTTGCTGTTGGGTAAATCCAATATTTTGTGATAAAGTTAAAGGTGATAACACAACTCCAAATCCAGGAAGGACTTCATGAGCATTATTTTCGACATTATCTTTATCCTTTTTAGACTCTTTATTATCCCTGTTCTCTTTTGTTGTTTTTACTTCTTCTTTGCTATCAGTTTTATTGTTGATGTCTTTATCAGAATTGTCGACCGATTGCTCGACCGGTTCATTTAATTGTTGACTAATTGCTGACTGTATTGGATTAGTCGGAATTGTATTCACAACTTGAGGTGCAATTGCACTCTCTGTGTTCGTTGTAGTAGCATTTGTGGAGATTGGACTTACAATTGATATTGGATCGTTTATGTCTATTACGCTTTGTATACAAGTATTGCTTTCTTCTACCCACCCTGTGAATACTGGTTCTGAATAAGGGGTTTGACAAATATATTCTCCAGTATCTTTTATTTGTCCATTATATCCTTCGTTACATGAACGAGTTTGTGTAACAGTAGAACTAACACACGAAGGGGGTAAAGGCACACAAGCACCGCCAGAGTCAATCCAGTCTGACCAAGTTTGGGATGCGCAACTATATGTTCTGCTCTGTGATATGCTTCCTTCATAGTATTGGGGACACATTTCTGTGCGATATTCCACAGTATCAACACACAACTCTTTCCTAAACGGATCGCAAATTGGATCATTAGGTTGATAAGATACACACCAAAAGTCTTGCAGTGCGATAGTAGGGTCAATCCCTTCGCAACTAAGAGATCCTTCAGTAATATAACCTTCTGACGTAGGTTGGTAATAACAAGTCCAAGCATAAGCATTACTCCATAGGATAAGTAATAGTAGGAGGTGTATAATTTTCACCATATAACTTTTTAAATACCTCAGGTTTTTGTTCATACCAAGCACGTTCAGCAGATGCTCCTAAACTTCCTAGATAAGGGCAAGGTGATCCTGATTGTAACATTGCTTCAAATACACGATCATCCTGGCATAACAATGCAACACCTGCGACCTTTAGTCCGGCATCCATCATAACCCTTGATAACCTAATTCTTTCACAATTTTCATCTACAATTGTAGCACCTCCTGATATAGAGATCATGCCAGTGTTTGCCCCACCTGACACTCCACTTCTACACATATCTGAACCATAAGCAGATATGCTAGGAGCAAAAGCACTCTGAACTGGTTGTCCAGAATACTTTATGTTTGTAGTAGTTTCTGCCCATGATGTATGAACATAAAACAGTATTACAAGTAATACAGATACTAAGAGAGCAATTTCTCTACTCATGACATTTTAAGGGCAATGTGGATAAGGATAAAAAGAATACCGCCAGTCATACCAATCATTATCTTTTCAAGTCTTGATAGTCTGGCACAGATAGATTCATATCTTTCTTTGCATATTGCTTCATGCGTATTCAGTCGTGCTTCTGTATGATCCATTTCCATTAGTTTCCTTTCTTTGGAGCGTTGTATAAATTTATTGGGGGTAAGTTTAAATCGTTCCACATCATCTCTCAGTAATACCTAACAACCCTAATGGATCTGTTATTGCTTGTGTTGAACCTGTTCCTAATAATGATGGAACATTTGGAGTTTTAATTGCATTGCCTATTTGTTGTCCGATATTTTGAACACCTCTAACACCTCTTCCTAATTCAAATGCACCTCTACCAACAAGTTTAGGACTTTGTGCGCCTAATGTTGTTAAAGTTATTGGGTCAAGAAGAGATCCTGCATAAGCACTTAAACCAAGATTGCCTGAACCCACTGCTCTTTGTATTCCTGATGGAACATATGCTTTTAAACTTTCTCCTGCTAGTTCAGGAAATAGTGTAGGGTCTAGTTGATTAAGTCTTTGCGCTAAATTAAATCTTTCGCCAAAGTTAGCATTGACACCATCTCGAAGTATAGATGTTAATTTTCTAAATTGTGTATCAACACTTTTCTTTTCTTTAAGACTAAATGTATCTTGTATTTCTCTTATTAGTGTTTTACCTTCTGAATATGATTTCATCATTTCATCATATATAGGAGCGTTTTTTCTAATAGTGTTGCCTATGCTATTATAAACTTTGTCAATCACTAATCGTTCTTGTGTGCCTGGTTGGGTGCTATCATACAAATCACCAATACGTCTTTTTAGTGCATCAATGCCTTCAGGTGTATGATATTTCTTTGGATTTTTCTTTTGCCAAGCATTAACAATTTTTCTAATTTTATTTTGCATATTGACAGTGCTAGGATTAACTGTAGTTCTTTCAAACTTACCTGCTTGCTTAATTTCATCTAATGCAGAATTAATTTCATCAAACTCAATAATCTGTTTATCAGTTTTAAGTTTTGCTTTATTTGCTTGATACTCTAAACCAACTTGTTTTTTAATTTGACCTAAAGCATTATTTGCTTTTTGAACTAAAGTTTCAGGAGAAGCGTTATTGTTTATTCCTTTTAAAAAAGCATCTACTTCTTGTTTTGTTCCCTGTTTTCCAGTTTCATAAGCAATTCGTATAGGATTTTTACCTGCTCCAGTTGTCATGCCAAGTATTTGTGAAGTAACTCCTCCACCTTCACCTTTAGGCAATACTTTGCTTACTTGTTGACCTACTTTGCCACCAACTTGCTTCACACCTTCTTTAATAGCAGTGCCTGTGCCAACATTACTTAAACGACCTAATACAGGCATACCAATAGCGCCTTCTATTTTAGATTCTGTAATAGCATCACCAACATTTTTAGTGTATTCCTGACCCGCTTCTGTGCGTGGTTGATATGTTCCTGCTGATACAATGTCACCAAATACATCTTCAAATGATTCTACAGGTTGCCCAGTAAATAAATCTTTAATAGTCTCGCCACCATATACTAACGGAGATAAAATAGCACTACCAAGAGCGCTACCAGTAGATAATGCGGTTTCTCCTGCTCCAACTATTTTTTCACCAATACCTCTATCAGCACGTCTTGCTTCATCTGCTTTTACTTGACTTAATTGTTTCTTGTATTCAGGAAATGTTGGGACATTTTGAGTATCAGGAATATCCAAATATAACTCTTTATAAGTTTTGTAATCAGGATCTGCTTTTTGAACTGCCTTTAGTTTTTCTTCCCTAGACAGTCCTGCTTTGACTTTGATTTTTTTATCACCATAAGGGATATATTCAAATTCATTTGCCATTATTTAAATTCTCCTGTTTTTTCATCATACTCAAGATAACCGCCTGATGAACCAACCACTAGACTTGGGTCAACTCCCGCACCTTTAGCGTAATTAATAAATCTTGAATCAAGTTTGTTTTTAGACTGCTGTGCAATGTTATAGAAATCACTTGCAATTTGTCTAAACTCTTCACGCTGTGTAGCAGTCAACTGTTGACCTGTGTATTTTCTTTCGATAAATGTTTTCCATCTATCGACCAATCCACTGGTTTGATTTAACGCAATACCTAATTCAGATTCACGAACAACAGAACCTGGATCAAGCAATTTCATAATCTTAATTGCTGATGCTACGTCACCAATTGGAGTTCCTGCTCTACTTGCCATCTCAACTTGTTGAAATGCTTTTTCCATTTCTTCAAATTGGTTTGCTTTTAATGCTTGCTCATATTTATTGTTTAATGTAGTAATTCGTGACCATTGACCTTCAGGTGTATTATATTTTGCATTTGATTCAGCATTAATTAAATCAATCTCACGTTTTTGTTTTGCATCCATTATAGCAAGAGCATCTTGTGGATTTAGTTCAGCAAAATCAGGATTATCTGAATAAGGTTGTCCAGTTGCTGAATTAATTTTACCTCCAAAGTTTGCTTTAGCAAGAGCATTAATTGTTTCTCCAGTGTATTTAGGTTTGTCTTTTTCGGCAGTGTATGTTTTAGAAAATATTTCTAAACCTTTTGTTCTGTCAGTCCTGAGCAGTGCTTTAGTTTGTTCATCTGTTTTAAAACCTGGAAATGCGTTTTCTAATTTTAGAATTTCTTCATCAGTCATACCTTTAGTTGTTGTTGGATCAGTTCTTCTTACTAAGTCTGAAAGATTTTTTGTTTGTTGATATTTTTGCAATGAGTCAGGAGTATAATCGCCTGCATTAATAGCACCAATCTTAGGAATATCATCTGTTTCTAATGCTTTTGCTCGTAATGCACCGGCAAGACCCGCATCTATTGTTCCTTGATATGCTTGCAAACCACTGCCAACTGCTTGACCTATATATGGCAATGCTGATCCATAGTTTTGGTTTTTAGGTTGTGTAAGATAGTTAAGTAGTCCATATGTTGCACCTCTTTTTAACCCTTGAGTATTAAGTTGCTCTAACTGTTTAGGGTCTTTAATAATACCAGAATAAATATCTGGGATTCCAAACCCTAAAAAATCTTGCATAAAATTCTTTGCCATATCTATGTCCTATACTGAATAAAATCTTGGTTTAATTTGTCGTGAAGCAGAATAAGTTGCTACTGGTTTACCAAGTTTTGGTTCTTTCTTTTTAATTTCAGGTAATTGAACAACACCTGGTTTGTTTTCTTTAACATCACCTAATTGAGCAAATTGATTAAGTCCTAATAATGTTAAATCTTTTTTCTCAAGACCTGTGGTATCTGTAATTTTTTCCATTACAGTTTTATCTTCAACATCTTCTATTGGAGTTATATCTAATTCATCTAACTCATCTGGACTGTATATATAACTACTTTGAGATGCACTATCTACCGCTTGATTTACAGGAACACCTCTAGCACCTTCTGTAGTCATTAACGATGGAGTAAATCTTTGATTCATTGCATTAGATGTAACACCACTACCTAAATCCAATCCTGCTGTAGTTGCACCTGTATTTAATTGTGATGTCACACTACCCATACCAATGTTGTTAGGTTGTAGTATTGTGTCACCACCTAATAAACTAGAATATCCACCTGCTGTTTGTGGAGTAGATGTCGCAATTCCTGATGTTGTTGCAGAAGGAACTAATGAACTAAAACTTCCTGGAATAGCAGATGTTGCACCAGGCATAGATAAACCTCCTAATACAGGTGTTGTGGTATTTGCAATTCCTGATGCTCCGCCTGATGATAATGCTGAACCAAATCCTTCAAATCCACCACCAAGTAATCCACCAGTTGCTCCACCAATAAGTGCGCCTTGAATAGGGTCTCTGTTTTGTAACATTGATATACCTGCGCCTACTATGGCAGGAACAATAAAATTCCACATTACTTACCACCTCCTGATGAAGTTGTTGTAGATACTTGCCCCATTGGTGCGCCATAACTTGCAGATAAAAAGTTTTGTAATTTTGTGTATGGTAAATTTTCACCATATTCGTATCTAGCAATATCTGACTCTAGCGCTTGACGTTGGTAGTCCTCTGCTGTCTGCCCAACATTTAGTAATTGTTGAATGTCTGCATAGTCTGCCTGAGCAAGTGCAGGAGCATCTCGTAATGCTTGTTCTTGCAGATTTCTTTCTCCGGAGTAATTCATATATGCGAGTTCCCCTGCCTTATTAACTAAACTATCCGCAAGGTTTTGTGATGCACGAGATTGTAAATCTTGCATAGCACCAGAACCATATCTTCCTGCTTGTGAAGATTGAGAAGCAATATTTTTAAGAGCATCTTGAAATTGAGTTGTTGCAACTCTTCCTGCTCCTGCTAGTGCATTAGAAAAATATGGATTTAAACCTAAGTTTTGTCCAGATATTGTTCGACCCAATTGTTGTTGTGCGCCAGTAACTAATGGAGAACCTTGTAATGCTCTATTTTGAGCAGACTGTAACGCTTGTTGAGTTTGTTGTGATGGACTAACATATGTTTGATATGGATAATAGTTAGGACCAGGTGTTTGATATAATGCCTTTGATTCCTGAAGTCCATACTCAACGAAGGGACGGACAGTAGGATCTAACTGCTGTTGTGTGGTTTGTTGACTACTGCCACCACCACCACCTTTAAATAATTTTCTGCCCATTTTGCCATTATCAATAGATTGATTTCCATCAAACTCTGCAAAATATTCTGTTCCGTAAAAACGACTCATAATTTTAACTCCATTAAAGTATATTTAGGTTTTAATCCAAATTTAATTCGCCATAATCTGACGATTGATTGTTTTGATGTGCTACCCTGTATTCGAGTGCCACCATTATTTCTTACCCAGTCAACAAATTGATCCCAACATTTTTTGTTTGTTATACCACCTATATAAGTAATATAAGCAACTCGATCATTAGGATAATTTACCCATTGCACTGTAAATGCACAATAACATTGATATTTTTCATCAAGCACTAACAATAATGTAGAATTTCCTTGTGATACAAATTGACGTAATTGGTCAATTGTAAATTCACCATTACCTGTATCTATTGCTTGTTGCAAATATTTTTCAGCAAGATGCCAAAATTGATGGACGTGCTCAGTAGGGACTATAAATAAATTTTTTTCCATTAAATAACTCCTAGAGTTATCCTACTATAACATATCCATATGTCTTGTTCGAGGTGTTATTAGCAAAATGTGTGATGGTTGCCTGACCTTTTTGTTGAGCAGAAACATACACATTGCTTAAACTTCCACCTGATACAGAATTTAAAGTTAAGATAACAGATGGAATTGCAGGTCTAACAAATGGTGTTGTTTGTGCTCCGTCATACCATAGTTCTACACCAACATCTGATACACCTCCTGCTACTTCTATATAGTCATCTGCATCTAGTGTGAGAAATATATTCATAGCACCAATTAGTTCAGATGGGTCACCACTAGATTTACGAGGAGGTAACCCAAACCGACTTGCAGAGTCGTCTACATCAGTTCCGTTGATGCGAAACCAAACATCTGCGTATTGACTATCATTCGTTGTATTAATTAACTGTAGTGAATACATAACATTGTAAACACCAGCATCTCTAACATAGATTCTTGAATCATTTGTGCCGTCTTGGTAGATACCATTATTCTGTGTAATGTTATCAAACTCTACTACTGCTGTAGTCCCTGTAGATGGTGCTGTTTGACCTGTGGTTGAGTTAATTTCACCATAAGGTATGGCAGAACTTTGAGCGGATGCACTATCAGGTATGATAATAATTTTAGAATCAAAACCTATACGCTCATCATACAATGTCGTTGTCGTTGCCCAACCTGTGTTTAAAGTTACTGTGCCATGATTGTTTGTTTTACCATTCATCGCATTGTTTACGACTTCTGATATTTCACGAGGTGTTCCACCTTGATATGGTAATACTCTAAACATTAGCGTAATCCTCGTTGAACGATGTCTACATCGACTCCTATTGCGTGTGTCCAGTTACCAGTTGGTGAAACTTCTACTCGATGGTATCGACCAAAATTTCTTACACCTGCACGACCTTCTTGTGATGTTGTTACAGATGTTCCGTAAGTAATTGTATCGTCTAATTCCTTGCGTGATGCCACTCGAACTGTTGATGAACCATCTTGTATTTGTGGTCTGACTAGATTTACACAACTGTTAAATCCTACCTCTAGGTCACCAGTTGTTAATCTTGCAGTCATGTTTGTGCCTGTAAAGGTAACAATCTTTTGTCCGTCTACACCGCCAAACAGTAACTTACCACCAACCCATTCTCTTGAATCAAGTGATGATGTAAGTGTATCCATGTTACCATAAGCATCTAAACCTTCTAGCGTGATACCTGAAGTTGCTAGAGATGATATATAGTCTACAGTCGTAGAATCTGATTTAGACCATTTGTCTAATTGCCAGTTGTAAATAATTAATGAACGACCACCTTGCACATTAGGGTAGTTCCATACCACAATGTTTTTAATAGGGTCTACAGCACTAGAGATAGAATCAAATTGATTAAGGTTAGCATTTTTAAAGAAGTATCTGTCTATCTTTTCTGTTCCTATGCCTCTTACAGAGTTACCATCACAAGAGTAGAATCCATCATCAGATAAGAAGTATGAGATGTTTCCATACTGTGCTACAGAACCTGTAGAAATACAACCTAGTCCACGAGAAATTGTATCAAATTGAAAGAATAATGGACTGCCAATATACGACATACGAACCACTGCTCGTTCTAAAAATATAAGACCAAACTCCCCTCCTGTGATCGATGTTACATTTCCCCCATCTGGCACTATCTGATAATCTGATTGACTTGTAGAACCTGATGTCCAGTTAGTTTCATCGTTTATATCTGACCATTGAACTTTATTAGCATTTGTTCCACCATCTAGGTTAGCACAGACTACAAAGTCTCTAACCACAGTAATAAATTTAGCAACAGGTGCGTTAGGATTAACATCAGCAAAGTTAGTAGATGAACCTACAGTCCATGCTTGAACCTTATTAACATTGTTTACTGCTAATACAACATTACCAAACTGTGCAAATCTCCATATACCTGCACCAGTGTAGTTACCTGCTTTAGATACATTGTTGAGGTTTTTAGTTGCACCATCGTATAGAAATAACTTGGTATCGCCACCTGCAAACAGTTGTGTGGTTGTGTTAAATTTACCTGCAAATACAGATGTTAAATCTTCACCTGCATTGTTAGATAAATCAACTGCACTAGAAATAGCACCATAACCTACTGCCTGTGGAATGACATTGTTGACATCAATCATCTGTCCTGCAATAGATGGTTGGTCAGGTAACCATTCACCAAATTGAACTCGTTGAGTTGCCAATTACTT
>Ga0222719_10000677_pt1 | contig 34084 bp, 36 predicted proteins | sample C33_34DmetaG_FD_165039 | JGI IMG/M metagenome (GOLD analysis project Ga0222719, IMG submission 165039) | Estuarine water microbial communities from San Francisco Bay, California, United States - C33_34D | ecosystem: Environmental > Aquatic > Marine > Unclassified | place: USA: California... | reverse complement strand
GCAACAGGTTTTCAAGCTTATACAGGTGCTCTTGAGGCTTTTGATATCAAAGGAAGCAGTGGTTTAACAATTAAAGATAAGTGGGAAAAAGAATCTAAATCAATTATGGGTGTCTGTATTTCAGATTTTCCAAATTTATTTACAGTTACTGGACCGCAAGCTCCTTTTGCGAATCTACCCACTTCAATCGAACAGAATGCTCTTTGGATTTCTGATTGTATAAAGAAGATGGAAGTAGAAGGATATTCATTATGCAAACCTCTTGAAGAAGCTGAAAATGAATGGTCTGCTCATGTCTCAGAAATTCATAAACAAACATTAATGGATGTTGGCGATCAAGTTCACTCTTGGATGATGGGAGCTAACATTGAGAATAAGAATGCTAGAGTTTTAATTTATTTTGGAGGAGCAGGTGTTTATTACGATAGATTAAGAGAATCTGTCGATAAAGGTTTTCCAGAAATAGCATTTAGTTAATTATTTATAAACTCACCTGACCAGAAAATAAGTGGTTTTTTATTTTGATTTAAAATTTCAAAATTATTTACACTACCGATTATAATAGAATGGTCTCCGGACGGAATTATTTCTCTCTTTGAGCATGCCACCCAACCCAGAGAATCTTTCAGAATAAGTCCAAATTCATCATCAATAAAATCGACATCACCTAAAGAATGATAACTCTTCATTGATAAGAGCTTGGCAATACTTAATTGATCTTCAGAGAGAAAATTAAAAATATATTTATTTTTATCAATAATTTCTTCATAGACCTCTGAACCATTATCAATACACCATAACGTTAAGGGTGGATCTAGTGAAACTGAAACAAAAGAATTTACAGTAATTCCTCTTGGTTTATTATCCTTGTCATAAAAGGAAACCACACAAACACCAGTAGCAAATTTTCCAAATATATCTCTTAAGTGACGATTTTGAGAATTTTCAGATTTCATTGTGTGACTTTTGGATAAAAATTATACTAACTTAGTCAATTATTCTAACCGGAAGAGAGAGATAACCTTTTACAAATGAAGAGTTTACGCGCTCAGGTTCAGCCAACACCTCAATATTATTAAATCTTTTCATAATCTCTTCCCATAATATCTCTAGTTGCATATCAGCTAAACGGTTACCGACACACCTATGAATTCCAAAACCAAAAGAAAGATGAGTTCTTGGCCTTTCTCTGTCGATTATAAACGCATTAGGATTATCAATTACTTCTTCATCTCTGTTTCCAGACACATACCACATTACAACCTTATCGCCTTTTTTAATTTTTTTACCTCTAATTACTGTATCTTCAAGAGCAGTTCTTCTCATATAGGCTAAAGGTGTTTGCCAGCGAATAATTTCTGGTACCATTGAATAAATCAAGTCATGATTATTTCTAAGCTTATCATATTGATCAGGATTTTCATTTAAAGCTACTATACCCCCTGTCATTGAATTTCTAGTCGTATCGTTTCCACCTACAATTAAAAGAATTAGGTTACCAAGATACTCCATTGGTTCCATATTTCTAGTAAGCGGATTATGAGCAAGCATTGAAATAAGATCTGTTTTAGGTTCAGAATTTACTCTTTCATTCCATAATTTTGTAAAGTACTCCAAACATTCAAATAATTCACTGTATCTTTGCTCATCAGTTTCAATAACGCCATCTCCCGGTCTGGCAGTAGCAACGTCTGACCATCTAGTTAATTTGTGTCTGTCTTCAAATGGAAAATCGAATAAAGTTGCAAGCATTTGTGTTGTTAGTTCAATGGAAACATTTTTCACCCAATCAAAAGGTTCGTTTTTAGGTAAACTATCAAGAACATTTTGTGTCCTTTCTCGAATCAAGCCTTCCATATTTTTTAAATTGCTTGGCGCTACAACTGGATTAACTGCTTTTCGCTGAATATCGTGTTTTGGCGGATCCATAGCAATAAACATTGGTGTGGTAAATTCTTCGCGTGGATCAAAAAGTGTTATTGCAGGCTCCGAAGAGAAAACTTTATGGTTTGTATCTACATCCATAATATCGTTATATTTTGTAATTGACCAATAAGGACCAATTTCTTCGTCGAGAAATTCTCCCATACCCATATCAAAAGGTCTTTTGCAATAATGAACAGGATCTTCTTTTCTTAAGCGCTCGAAATAAGACCACATTACATTATTCTTAAAAAGGGCTGGCTCAGCAGGGTGTATCTTATCTAAAGGAACAGAATAAGCATCAGGAATTTCTATTTTTTTGTCCATTTTAACTCTTTTTATTAAATTCAATCACTTAACAATACATAAAAAAGAAAATTCGTCTATGTATATTAATTATTATTAATAATTTTCCATACCTTCATAGGAGTTATTGGCATATCAAGATCTTTAAAATTATATTCTGACAGAGCATCATAAACGGCATTAACATAAGCAGTGGTTGAGGCAACAGTTCCAGCCTCTCCACAACCTTTTGCTCCCAACATGTTGGTTGTGCACTCTGCTTCTTCATTAAAATCTAGATCAAGATGAGGAAACTCATCTGCTCTTGGCATATGATAATCCATGTATGATCCATTAATTAATTGCCCAGATTCTTCCTCAAAAATTGCATGCTCTCCCATAGCCTGGCCTAGACCTTGAACAATACCTCCATGAACCTGACCGGCCACAAGAAGTGGATTAATTATTTTACCAAAGTCATCAGTTGCAGAATAATTATCAATATTTATTCTTCCTGTTTCTTTATCAATGGAAACTTCACAAACATGGCAGCCATTTGGAAAAGTTGGATCTTTGTGCTCATAAGCACTTTCACCATCAAGAATCTGGGTATTTGATTGACTCTCAGCCAATCTTGCAACTGAAAATAAATCAATATTTCTATTAGTTCCTTTAACCTCAAACAAAGGGCCGGCATTTGTTGTGTATTCTATATCATCAATAGAGGCCTCAAGCTCATTCGCAGCTATTTCAATACCTTTCTTTAACATTGCCTCAGAAGCGTCATTAATAGCACCTGCTGCCATATATAATGATTTTGATCCACCTGTTCCACCTCCGCCAGGTAAATCATCACTATCACCAAAATGAACAGAAACATCTTCAGGATTTACACCTAATTTTTCTACTAAAATCTGTGTCCAAGCTGTTTCATGGCCTTGCCCGGTTGCCATAGTCCCAGCATAAACTTTTACCGATCCATCACCAGAGACAACCACTCTAGAATTTTCAGACCCTTCTCCTTGAGTTCTTTCAACATAATAAGAAACACCAATACCTTTGAGATTTTTACTATCGTCTGCAGATTTTTTTCTATTAATAAAATCACTATAAGATGAATTCACAATAGACATTTCTGTAGTTTTTTGGAAATCGCAGCTGTCAAATGGAAGGATAGATCCTTCATTTTTACCAATTTCCTCTGGTTGAACAAAATTTTTCATTCGTAATTCTAAAGGGTCAACTCCAAGGTCATCAGCTGCTTTATCAACTAATCTCTCAATAACATAACTTGCTTCAGGACGGCCTGCTCCTCTGTAAGCATCTACTGGAACAGTGTTTGTATAAACAACATTAACTTTATTATATAAAGTAGGTATTTTATAGACACCAACATGCATTCCAGCACCAGCTAGCGTTGGTATAAAAATTCCATATTGAGATAAATAAGCGCCAACAGCGGCAACTGTATCGACCTTAACTCCTAAAAAATGACCTTCTTTATCCATAGCAATTGAAGCTTTTGTTACATGATCTCTTCCATGAGAATCACTCAAAAAAGCCTCTGATCTTGTAGAAGTCCATTTAACTGGTCGATTTAAAGATCTACTTGCAAACATTGTAGCGATATATTCAGGAAAGCACATCATTTTTAAACCAAATCCGCCGCCAACATCATTTGTTACAACCTTAACCTGTTTCTCCTCAACCCCAAGAGAAGCCGCAAGTCTCTCTCTCATTGCATGAGGTCCTTGACTTTCTACATAAACAGTAAAGTGATTGTCATCTTTATTAAAGTCTGATGTAGCAGATCTAGGTTCAATAGGGTTTACAACAATTCTATTATTGATAAGAGTTACCTCTGAAACATGTTCAGCCTTATCCATTACATCATTCCACTCCTGCTCAGAACCAAGCTCCCAATCCACAGCTGAATTTGAACCAAATTCTTCAAATAGTATTGGCGAATCTGAATCTAACGCTTTTGCAGTATCTGTTACACATGGAAGCTCTTCGTAATCAACCTCTATCAATTCTGAAGCATCAAGTGCCTGATTAGTTGTCTCTGCAACAATAAATGCGACTGGGTCACCAACATGTCTAACCTTACCAACAGCTAAAATAGGTCTTTTACTTGCATTCATGGGTGACCCATCTTTATTTTGTAAAAAATCGATAACAGACATATGAGACAGCCCTTCTTCTTGCAACCTTTCTCCAGTATATATATCAATTACACCCGGCATTTTTTTTGCTTCATCTATATTAATTGAAATAATTTTAGCATGAGCATATGGTGATCTTGCAAAAACTCCATGAACCATATTAGGCAACTTTTGATCATCAGTGAATTTACCTTGGCCTGTAATAAGCCTTGTATCCTCAATTCTAGTTACTGGTTGTCCAACTGCAAATTTCATAAAAATCTCCTTATTTATTCTTTATAACTAACGTCAATCTTATCAAGTTTTCTAATAAGTGCTGGCCAAGCTAAATTTCCTATACCTTTTTCGGATGCCATTTGTCCTTGATCTGTCACAAGCTCCACAACATCTTCAGGAACCATATTTAATTTTGAACCACCAGAGAGAGCCTTAATTTGCATTGTACATGCTCTCTCCAAAAAAAATAACCTTAACCATGCATCAGCACATGTAGCACCAGTTGTAAGCAATCCGTGATTTCTAAGAATCATACAATGTTTATCACCTAAATCATTTAGCAATCTATCTCTTTCGTCATGATTAAGAGCTATTCCCTCGTAATCATGATAAGCACATTCATTTCTTATAACCATTGCAGTTTGAGAGATTGGAAGCAGGCCATGTTCTTGAGCGGATACAGCTACTCCATCATTTGAATGTGTGTGAATTACTGCATGATTATGTTGTCCATTTCCGTGGACAGCTGAATGAATTGTAAACCCTGCCGCATTAACAAAATGTTCTGTCTCAGAAACTATATTTCCATCAAGGTCTATTTTCACTAAATCAGATGCTTTTATTTCTTCAAAAAGAAGACCATAAGGGTTTAATAAAAAATGGTTATCTTCACCTGGAACTCTTGCAGAAATATGGGTAAATACTAGATCATCCCAACCGTAAAGAGCTACAAGACGATATAAAGCAGCAAGATCAACTCTTGTCTGCCATTCTTCAGGTGAAACTGATTCCCTAATTTCATTAACCATACTTGAATACCTTTTCTAAAATTATTTAATATTAATATATCAATTAATCAATTGTTGTTTTTATTATTAAATCTAATAAGCCATTTCTATGGTTTTTTGAACCGCTTTATGCCAATTTTCAATAATTCTTTCTCTTAAATTTTTATCTATAGTTGATTTTAGTTTATTATTTTTATTCATTAAAGTTTTAATATTGTCGAATCCTTTAAAATATCCAATACCTATCGCTGAAACCAATGAAGCCCCCAATGCTGTAGACTCTTTAGTGTAAGCTCTACAGATATCAAATTCCGTAATATCGGCTAAATTTTTAACAAACCAATCATTTTCTATCATTCCGCCATCTATACTTAAGGAATTTGATAAAGAAATATTATTATTTTCAAAGTCTTCCTTGAAAGCTTCTAGCAAATCGTATGTTTGAAGAGAAATAGCCTGCAAAGAAGCGTGTATTAATTCGCTCCTACCTGTATCTTGAGTAAGTCCATAAATCGCAGCCTTTGAATTAGAAGACCAATAAGGTGCGCCTAATCCAGAAAATGCAGGAATAATTATAACAGCCGAAGCAGGATTTACAGATGAAGCTATCTTTGACGTTTCTGAGATATTTTCAAATACCTGCAAACTTGACTGCATCCAATTCATTAATCCGCCAGCCATAAAAATTGAGCCTTCAAGAGCATAGCTAACCTTGTTATTAATTTTACACGCGATGGTTGTAAGTAAATTTTTATCTGAAAAAACTATTTTTTCTCCAGTATTTGCTAAAACAAAACATCCTGTTCCATATGTTGATTTTAATTCACCTTCTTTAAAACAATACTGTCCTATAGCAGAGGATTGCTGATCACCAATCACTCCTGTTATTTTTATTGATTTGCTTAAAATTTCAGTATCACCATAATAATCATCACATGCTTTTACTTCTGGTAAACAGTTAGGTGGGATATTAAATATTTTTAAAAGGTCATTATCCCATTGCATTTCTTTAATATTGAATAAACTTGTTCTAGAAGCATTTGTTACATCAGTTGCAAAGGTTTTACCTTTCGTTAATTTCCAGATCAGCCAAGTATCAATAGTTCCAACACACACCTCACCATTTTCAGCTTTTTTTCTTAAACCATCAATATTATCGAGAATCCAAGCAATTTTTGAAGCTGAAAAATATGGATCAAGAAGTAATCCAGTTTTTTTGTTTATAGTTTTTTCAAGTCCGTCTTTTTTTAAATTTTCACATAATTTTATCGTTCTTTTATCCTGCCAAACTATTGCGTTATAAAAAGGTTTTCCTGTTTTTTTATCCCAGACAACAATGGTTTCTCTCTGATTAGTTATACCAACAGATAATATTTTTTCAGAATATTTACCCTTTAAAACTCCTTCACAACAAGAAACTACAGTTTCTAAAATTTCTTCTGGATTATGTTCTACCCAAGATTCATTTAAATAAATTTGTTTAAATTTCTTTTGAAAAACGTCAATTATATTAAATTTTTCGTCAAATAATAACGATCTGCTTGATGTAGTTCCCTGATCAATTGTAAGAAACAAAAAAACCCCCATAGATAATTATAACTATTCATAGTAAAACAAATGACAAATAACAAATATTATGGAACAATTTTTTTATGAGTGAAATAAAAATACATTTAGTATCAAGCAACAATGCTGAAGCAAAAAAAGCAAAAAAAGATTTGGCAAAGTTATATAAAAATTATCCTATTGATAAGGCTAATACTATAGTTGCCTTAGGTGGAGATGGGTTAATGCTTCAAACTCTTCATGATAATATAAATAGAGACTTACCTATCTATGGAATGAATAAAGGCTCTATAGGTTTCTTAATGAATAAATATAATGAAAAAAACCTTTTAAAAAGAATTGAAAAATCTATTTCAACTGAACTTCACCCCCTTAAAATGAAAACTAAAAGCAAAAATAAAATTTTCTCAGCTAAGGCTATTAATGAAGTTTCTCTTCTTCGTGAAACATATCAAGCAGCAAAAGTTAAAATTTATGTTGATGGAAAGGAAAGGCTTAAAGAGCTAATTTGCGATGGTTTACTTTTATGTACCCCTGCTGGAAGCACAGCTTATAATTTATCAGCTCACGGCCCTATTCTTCCATTAACCTCCAACTTATTGGCCTTAACCCCTATTTCTGCATTTAGACCAAGAAGGTGGAAAGGCGCTCTTTTGCCAAGAAATGCAAAAGTAAGAATTAATATCTTGGAAAAAAAGAAAAGACCTGTAAGCGTTGTTGCTGATAACTCAGAATTTAGAGATATTGAATATGTTGAAATTTCAGAAGATAAAGACATTCAATTAAAAATGCTATTTGATCCGAAAACAAATCTCGAAGAAAGAATAATCAACGAACAATTTATATATTAATTTTATAGATTCTTTAGAGGTTCTTTTATAATACCATATCCAGCATTTTCTGGAATTGAAAGAAAAGCCTCACCTTTAATCTTACTAATTGATGGAGTCACTGTTACTATTTTTGAATTTCTTGCGCTCTCTAAAGCCTCTTCTACAGAACTTGATTTACTCAGCTTTTCTAAATTTAATCTAGTAGGAAAAATAATTGTTCTTTTTCTTGAATAACAATCCTCCAACGCTTGCTGTGGACTAATCCAAATGGAGTCAACTGACTCACTGCCATCATGTTCGCCCTCATGGTCTATAGGCGCCTCAGCAATATAAAACCTTGTATCAAATCTTTTTGGCATTTTTTCTGGAGTAATCCAATGCGCAAAGGGTATTAAGCTTTTTGTAGAAAAGCTTAAATCCTCACCTGAAGCAAACTCTAACATTGAAGTAGTATTGTTATTAAATTTTTCTCTCCACTTATTTAAGTTTTTAAGCCTATTAATACTTACAATAGAATTGCTAGTATTTTCATTGGCGAATAATACATTTGCCTCTTCAAAACTTTCTCTTATTGCTGCAATTTTAAATGGAAGATTTTCAGACTCACTTTCTTCATCAATGTAAGATAAGTTTTTCAATTTTTCGTCATAATCATTCCTATCTACTTTGCCCCCAGGAAAAACAAGAGCGCCGGACGCAAAATCAATTTCATGATGTCTTACTACCATAAAAACCTCTATACCGGTCTTTCCATTACGAATTATTAGAACGGTTGATGCAGGAATTAATTTATTTTCATTATTGTTCATGCAATAATGATATATCATAATATTAATAATCACAGTTTATTATCTAAAATAATTTCTAATGAGGTAAAAATGCTTGAAGGACTAAAAGTTATTGAAATGGCAACTTATGTAGCGGCGCCAGCTGCTGGAGCTATGTTAAGAGATTGGGGTGCTGAGGTAATTAAAGTAGAACCTTTAAACGGATGTCCAATGAGAAGATTCTTTGAAGGAATGAAGTCAAATGTTCCTATTGAAGGAAACCCTATATTTACATTAGATAATAGGGGGAAAAAAGGAATATCGATAAATACTAGTGATGAAAAGGGCGCTAAAATAGTTAGAGAGCTCATAAAGGATGCGGATATTTTCTTAACAAATGTAAGACCAAAATCACTTGAAAGCGCAAAGCTTAACCACGAGGAGCTTCATAAAATAAATCCTAAGCTAATTTATTGTTCCTTAACAGGTTATGGACTTGATGGGGAAGAAAGAAATAGACCAGGTTTTGATGTTGCAGCTTATTGGTCAAGATCAGGAATGGCGCATTTAACCCAAAGAAAAGGAGAGGAGCCACTACCTATTAGAACAGCTTCAGGTGATCACATAACAGCTATTTCAACTGTTAGTGGTATTTTAGCTGCAGTATATGAAAGAACACAAACTGGAAAAGGGAAAGTAGTTGAAACATCTCTTTTAAGAACAGGAATATATTCTGTAAGCTCCGATATGGCGTTGCAATTAAAATTTGGAAGAGTTCCTTCAACCAAAAAAAGAGATGAGCAAATTAATCCAATCTTTAATTTTTTTAAAACTAAAGATGATAGATGGATTTGTCTAAGCCCAAGAGCTGGAGGAGATTACGACCTCCCTAAGGTTGTAAGAGCTCTTGGAAAAGAAGACTGGCTGGAGAATGAAAAGTTCAACACAAATCAAGCAAGAAGAGAAAATGCCAAAGAGTTTATTGAAGAGATGGATAGAGCATTTAGTCAGCACACAATGGCGGAATGGGGAGAGAAACTTGACGCACAAGATTTAATTTGGTCACCAGTTCAAAATCTTAAAGAGGTATCAAAAGATAAACAAGCTATTGCAAGCGGTGCTTTTTCTGAAGTTGAAGATCAGGATTGTAATGAAAATTATTCGACAGTTTCTTCACCAGTAAAGTTTCATAATTCTGATGATGGCCCAAAAGGACCAGCTCCAAAACTTGGTCAGGATAATTTTGAAGTCCTTAAAGGTCTAGGGATTAATGAAGAAGAAATTAATAATTTAATTGATAATGGAATTGTCGGAAACCCTCAATAAATATTATTTTATATCGGGCGGAAGCGACTCATTTCTTATTAAATCAATAAATTCATCAACTTTAATGGTCTTTTGATCTTTGGATCCTAGTCTGCGAATAGTAATTGTATTTTCTTTGACTTCTCTATCGCCTAAAACAAGTATAAAAGGAACTTTGTTAACCGAGTGTTCTCTGACTTTATAATTAATCTTCTCGTTTCTTAAATCAATTACAGATCTTATTCCATTATCTCGCAGTTTTTCTAAAATCTTCTCTGCTGCTTCATTTGCTTCAGATGTTATTGTTGCTATCGCTGCTTGGACAGGTGAAAGCCATAAAGGAAACTTTCCTTCATAATTCTCTATTAAAATGCCTAAAAACCTCTCTAAACTTCCAAGAATTGCTCTATGGAGCATAATTGGGGAATGTTTATTATTATCTTCACCAATATATGTAGCCCCTAAACGATTAGGTAAATTAAAATCAACCTGAAGAGTACCGCATTGCCAAACTCTTCCAATAGCATCATGAAGATAGAAATCTAGTTTTGGTCCGTAAAAGGCTCCATCTCCTTTATTTTCATCAAAAGGAAGTCCTGTTGCTTTAGTCGCCTTCATTAATGCATCTTCGGCTTTATCCCAAATAGAGTCATCCCCAACTCTTTTTTCAGGTCTATCAGCAAACATAATGGAAACTTTATCAAAGCCAAGTTCTTCGTATACCTCTTTCAAGAGATTACAGAATAAAATTGTTTCAGATTCGATCTGATCCTCAGTACAAAAAATATGAGCATCATCTTGAACAAAATTTCTTACTCTCATTAGGCCATGAAGAGCACCTGATGGTTCATATCTGTGACATGAGCCAAATTCAGACATTCTTAAAGGGAGGTCTCTATAACTTTTAATACCTTGATTAAAAACTTGAATATGACCTGGACAATTCATTGGTTTAAGAGCGAGCTCTCTTTCATCCGCTTCAGAAGTATACATATGTTCAGAATATTTATCCCAATGACCGGATTGTTCCCACAGCTTTTTATCAATTAACTGAGGTGTTTTTATTTCCTGATATCCACCTTTTGTTATTTTTCTTCTTATATACTCCTCAAGTTCTCTGTATATACTCCAACCTTTTGGATGCCAAAAAACCATCCCTACAGCCTCATCCTGAAAATGAAACAAATTCAATTCCTTTCCAAGCTTTCTATGATCTCTTTTTTCGGCCTCCTCTAATAAAGTAAGGTGTTTTTTTAAATCTTTATCATTAGACCAAGCGGTACCATAAATTCTTTGAAGCATTTTGTTTTCAGAGTTACCCCTCCAATAAGCTCCGGCAATTTTCATTAATTTAAATGAACGAAGATGTCTTGTTGATGTTACATGTGGACCACGACACATATCTGTATATTCATTATGATGATACAAAGCAATTATATCGTCATCAGGTATTTCATTTATAATTTCAATCTTATAATCTTCATTTCTTTCTTTAAATGTATTTAAAGCTTGCTCTCTATCGACCACATTTCTGACCACATTATAATTTGTATTCGCTAACTCTTTCATTCTATTTTCTATTAACTCAAGGTCTTTGTCATTAAGCGAAGTATCCAAATCAATGTCATAATAAAAACCATTATCAATTGTAGGTCCAATTGCCATTTTTGCCTCAGGATACATTTGCTTTATTGCATGTCCAAATAAATGAGCGCATGAATGTCTGATAATTTCTAACCCCTCAGGGTCGGAATTTGTTACAATAATTACCTCCGAGTCCTCTATAATCTTTTCTGAAGCATCAACAAGTTTTCCATTTATCTTTCCTGCAACTGTTGCTTTTGCAAGGCCTGCTCCAATGGAATTGGAGAGTTCGTCAATAGTTATTGAATTTTCAAATTCTTTTTCTGACCCATCTGGTAATGTTATAATTGGCATAACTTTTAAAAATTCCTTTTTATTTTATTAATCTCTTCAAAGCTTGGAACTGGATCATAACCATGACCGCCCCATGGATGACAACGTATAATCCTTTTCACAGTTAATTTCAAACCTATCATAAAGCCAAATCTTTTAAATGCCTCCAGTGAGTATGATGAGCATGTTGGTTCATATCGACAAGACTTCATTAAAAAAGGAGAAACTAATTTTTTATATAAATTTATTAAAAATATGCAAAGCTTTACCAAAAGACTCAAGATATTTCACCACTAGATTTTTCAGATTTCAATAAGTATTGATTAATACAATCCTCTACGGCATCAAAAGTTAATAAAACTGATGAATGCCTTCCTTTATAGTCCTTTACAGGTTGTAAAACCTTTAAATCTGACCATTTACCAGATGGTGGAGGACCGTTATCCTTTAACATTTCTTTCATTTTAATTTTAAGATCTAATAGCTCATAAATATCAGTACCTATAATATTTTCAGCCATTACTGAAGAAGATGCCTGACCAAGGGCGCATGCTTTTACAATATGAGAAAAGGAATTAACAGTATTTTTAGAAATCTCAAGGTCAACTGTTACTTTTGATCCACAAAGCCTGCTTACCACCTCGGATGAAAATTCAGCACATTCTATCCTTCCAACTTTTGATAAAGTGGAGGCAAGTTCTAAAATTCTTTCATTATATAAATTTTCTATCATTGCCATATCAAATTACATTATTATTGCTCAAGTATCATTTATTTTTACACCTAATCTTAAAAGTATATCTCTAATCCTATCTGACTCTTTGTAATCTTTATTTTCGCGGGCAATTTTTCTTTCTTTAATCAGATCTTGTACTTCTTTTGTTAATTCTTTTTTTACTATTTTATCGCTGGATCTATAGTTCAATAGCCCTAATAAATTAGCCGATCCAATTAAAGTCTTAACCAACTCAATCTTATTTTTTGACTTTGAAATTTTTTTTGAAATAGAGAAGATTTCTGCAAGAGCTTTTGGTGTATTAAGATCATCATATAGAGCCCTTAAAACTTTCTCATCTGGCTCACAGTCTTTTAAATTTATATCCTCATCTAAACCTTTGATTGAATTGTATAAATTATTAATTGTTTTTGTTGATTGAGAAATTAAATTGTCATTCCATATTAAAGGCTGTCTGTAATGAGAACCAAGCATTGCAAGGCGAATTACTTCACCGTCATGGTCCCTCAAAAGATCCTTCATCAAGATAAAATTTTTCAATGATTTTGACATTTTTGAATCATCAACTCTTAAAAGGCCGTTATGCACCCAATAATTAGCAAGATTTTTATTATTACAACATTTGGACTGAGCTAATTCATTTTCATGATGAGGAAAAGTTAAATCTTCACCCCCTCCATGAATATCGATTGTCTCCCCTAAGTGTTTTTTAATCATTGTTGAGCATTCTAAGTGCCAGCCTGGTCTTCCCCTTCCCCAAGGACTTTCCCAACCAATTTCATTATTATCCGACGGTTTCCATAAAACAAAATCTGAAGATCCCTTTTTATAATTTGCTACCTTAACTCTTGATCCAGGTATCATATCTTCAATCTTTCTTCCTGATAAATTACCATATTCAGAAAAGCTTGATACATCAAAAAGAACATGAGAATCTGAAATGTAAGCATTTTTATTAGAAATAAGTTCGTTTATAAAACTAATCATTTCATCAATGTGATCAGTGGCGAATGGTTCTATATCTGGGTTAAGAACGTATAATTTTTTAAAATCTTCATGGTATTGTTGTGTGTATTTTTTTGTTATTTGAGATACATCCAAATTTTCATCCCTAGAAGCATTTATTATTTTATCATCAACATCTGTAATATTTCTCGCATATATAATTTTATTGTACTTGAAGCGAAGGATTCTTGTTAAAGTATCAAAGACTATTGCTGATCTTCCATTTCCAATATGCCCAGGTCCGTAAACAGTTGGCCCACAAGCATAAATAGTTACCCTTTCCTCATCAATTGGAGTAAAGAGTTCTTTTTTACGAGAATAAGAGTTATATAAATTTAATTCCATTTTTGCTTAATTTTCACTAATTATTCGATAGTTTATATATGTAAATTGTTTATTTATTAAATAAAATCAGAAAAATATTGCTCTAAAGCTCACAAAATTATAAACCTAAGTTATTAAAACTAGGAGATTACTGATGGATAAAAAAGTTTCTGATGAAATTATTCATTCTGAATCAATAAATAATAGCATTACCAAGCCCTCTAGAGAAGAGGCTATGGAGGCTGTTAAGACCCTTATATCTTGGGCAGGTGATGATCCATCTAGAGAAGGATTAATTGAAACCCCAAAAAGAGTTGTGAACGCTTATGAAGAATTTTTTGCTGGTTATGAGCAAGATGCTTCAAAAGTTTTAGGTAAAACTTTTGAGGATGTAAATGGCTATGACGATATTGTTTTCTTGAGAGATATCAATATTGACTCTCACTGCGAACACCACATGGTGCCAATTGCAGGCAAGGTTCATGTTGCTTATTTACCAAAAAATAAAGTTGTTGGTATTTCAAAACTAGCAAGGGTTATAGAAATTTTTGCAAAACGTCTTCAAACTCAAGAAACAATGACAATGCAAATTATAAATACCATCGATGAAACCCTTGAGCCATTTGGTTCTGCAATAATGATAGATGCAAAACATCAATGCATGACAACAAGAGGAATAAACAAACCTAACGTTTCAACAATAACCACAAAATTTACTGGTTTATTTGCTGAGGATGCTGAATTAAGAAATAGATTTATGCAATTAATAAAGGAATAGTTTTGCCGGAAGATTATCAAGAAAAATTCCATAAAAGGCTATCAGTTGAGGAGGTTGAAGAAGGTAATACTCTTTCTCCAAAATTCGATGATAATGGTCTTATACCATGCGTCACTACTGACTCTATCACTCACGAAGTATTAATGGTTGGATATATGAATGCAGAAGCATTAGTAAAAACAATTGAGACAGGTGAAGCATTTTATTTTAGCAGAAGTAGGCAAGAAGTATGGCATAAAGGCCAAACCTCCGGTCTTACACAAAAAGTAAAAGAAATAAGAATTGATGATGATCAAGACTCAATTTGGCTTTCAGTTGATGTTGGCGGATCTGGAGCAAGCTGTCATGTTGGTTATAAGTCATGTTTTTACAGATCTATTCCTTCAGAAAAACAAATAAACTTAGACTTAGAGCTAAAATGGGAAGAGCAAGAAAAGGTTTTTGATCCTAAAAAGGTCTATGGAGATACTCCAAACCCAACGAAATTATAATTAACTGGGAAACTTTCCAAAAGGAAACGGTTTTTCATTCTCTTCTTGAGATGAAAAATCTAAGCACTCGGACATGTAAATTGACAATCTTTTAGTAAAATTTTTGAGGTCTTCGGGTTGTTCTGAGCCCACTGCCCTTACAATAAAACCAAGTATAGTTAACACTACGATTATCCAGAAAGCTAGATAAGCTAAAACAATAAAAAAAATACTATAGAAAATATCTATTGCAAAATTCATAATAACTAGAGCAATCTTGTCATCTGAAGACTCTATGTTCGCTTTAGATACTTTATTTTTCTTTGAAGTATTTTTTTCTACCATAACAATAATTTAGATAAATCAAATAATGCTATTTAGCAATAAAATTAACCAGGTTCTCTTATTTTATTAACAAGTGTTTTTATCTTCTCTGGAGGAGGTTTAGTTGCTGAAGATATTGTAATTGCCAAGAAGAAATTAACAAGCATCCCTATAACTCCAATACCCTCTGGTGATATTCCAAACAACCAATAATCAGAAGTATTTAACTCAGGTGAGATAAATTTAAAAAATATTATATAACTTAGAGTAAAGATAAGGCCTGAGATCATTCCTACTATAGCGCCCGCTGAATTAATTCTTTTTGAAAAAATTCCCATTATTAAGGCTGGAAAGATAGATGATGCAGCTAGCCCAAATGCAAAAGCAACAACTTGAGCTACAAATGCTGGTGGATATATTCCAAAAACACCGGCAATAGCAATGGCCACTGCAGCTGACAGTCTTGCAAAAAAAAGTTCTTGCTTATCATTTATTGAGGGACGGAAAATTTTTTTCAATAAATCATGGCTGATTGCCGAAGAGATAACCAATAATAAGCCTGCGGCGGTAGACAATGCGGCTGCTAAAGCACCTGCCGCAACAAGAGCAATAACCCAATTAGGTAAAGCGGCAATTTCAGGGTTTGCAAGGACCATTATATCTCGGTCAATATAAATTTCATTCTTGTTTTTTGAAAGATTGTTTATTACCACCCTTTCTCCATTCACCCCCCTATTATTCGAAAAAATGGGCTTAGTGTTTTCAAGAGCATTTCCAGGTCCGTACTGAATAATTCCATCATTATTTTTATCGGACCAAGAAATTAATCCAATATTCTCCCAATTTTTAAACCATTGCGGAGTGGTTTTATATTCAGAATTATGAATAGTATCAATAAAATTTAATCTCGAAAAAGAAGAAACTGCTGGTGCAGTTGTGTATAAAATTGCTATAAATAATAAAGCCCATCCTGCAGATGTTCGTGCATCCCTTACTCTTGGTACAGTAAAAAATCTAACAATTACATGCGGCAAACCTGCAGTTCCAGCCATTAAAGCGCCTGTAATACAAAAGACATCTATTTTTGATCGTACTGATTCAGTATAATTATTAAAACCCAGATCATTTAAAACTAAGTTTAATTTATCTAAAAGATAAATATCTTCATTTAAAATTTTTGATCCAAAACCCAACTGAGGAATTGGGTTACCAGTAATTAAAATTGAAATAAAAATAGCTGGCACCATATATGCAAAAATCAAAACACAATATTGCGCAACCTGAGTATAGGTTATACCTTTCATACCTCCTAAAACGGCGTATATAAAAACAATAACCATTCCAACTATGACACCAGTATTAATATCTACTTCCAAAAATCTTGAAAAAACTATTCCTACACCTCTCATTTGACCGGCTATATAGGTAAACGAAACAAAGATTAGGCAAAGGACTGCCACAAATCTCGCTATTTTTGAGTAATACCTGTCACCAATAAAATCAGGTACTGTATATTTACCAAATTTTCTTAAGTAAGGAGCTAATAAAAGAGCTAGTAATACATATCCTCCCGTCCACCCCATAAGGTAAACTGCTCCATCTTTCCCCATAAAAGATATAATTCCAGCCATAGAAATAAATGATGCAGCTGACATCCAGTCAGCAGCAGTTGCCATTCCATTAGCTACGGGGTGTACTCCTCCTCCAGCAATATAAAATTCATTCGTAGAGGATGCTTTCGACCATAAAGCTATACCGATATAAAGAGCAAAGGATGCTCCAGCTATTAAATATGTAAGAACCTGAAGATCCAATTAATCCCCCTCAGAATCGTATTTCTTATCTAGCTTATTCATTAAGAAACAATAAAGAACAATTATAAAAACAAAACTTATTATAGAGCCTTGTTGAGAAAACCAAAATCCAAGCTTGAAGCCACCAATTTGAAAATTATCTAGATAATCTGAAAATAAAATCCCTGCCCCAAATGAAGATAAAAACCAAATGGATAAAAGAAAAATTACTATAATTAAATTTGCATTCCAATAGCTAATATTAGTTTTCATATCAAAAATTTCCCAAAATTTTCTCTTTTACAAGCTGTAATCGATCATTTCCAAAATACATATCATCTTCATTTATAAAAATTGTGGGAGAACCAAAGCCTCCCCTTTCTATTAGATTATCAGTATTTTTTCTTAACTGATCTTTAATAAGTTTAGTTTGAATTTCGTTTATAAAAATATCTTTATCAATTCCTTTTGTAACTGCTATTTCTGATAAAATATCTAAATCAGAAATATCTAATCCTTTAGACCAATACATTTCAAAACAAGAGTAACTAAAAGGAACTAACTTATTATATTTATCTGCAACTATCACACCCCTCATAACATTAACTGCGTTTAAGGGAAATAAGTCCGGCCAATTAATTGTAATATTATAAAAGTTAGACCAGTCCCTTAAATCTTTTCTAGAATATCTAAATTTTAATGGGTTAGGATTTTTTCTTGTCTCATATATATCTTGATTTACTGAATTAAAAACACCGCCTACAAGAATAGGCTTCCACTCTATTTCGATATTATCATTATTTTTAATAATTTCCTGAAAACCATGAAAGGCTAAATATGTCCATGGAGAAGAACAATCAAAAAAGAACTCTATTTTATTCATCAATAATTATTTTCCAGTCCAATTTGGTTTTCTCTTTTCAGAGAAAGCAAGAGGCCCCTCAATAAAATCTTCACTTTTAAATAAATTATTTACTGAATCATATTTTGCTGACATGGCGTCTTCTATATCTGCATGAGATAATCCTGACATTGCTACATCTTTAGTTGTTCTTATTGATGTTGGAGAACAATCTAAGATTAATTTAGCCCATGATTCAGCGGTAGTCATTAATTCCTCAATTTTTGTAACTTCATTTACAAAACCTAGATTTAAACCCTCCTCAGCGCTAACAGTTCTTCCTGTAAGCATCATGCTCATAGCTCTTTTTAATCCAATTTGTCTTGGGAGTCGGTGCATTCCACCAGCCAAAGCTGCTAAACCTACTTTTGGCTCAGGCAATGCAAATTTTGCATTTTCTGAAGCTATAATTAAATCACAAGCTAAAGCAATTTCAAAACCTCCGCCCATTGCAACACCATTAACAGCCGCAATAAGTGGTTTATTTAAATTAAAGCGAGAAGTTAAACCTGCAAAACCAGAGTTATTTCTCTCCATTTTTCCACCCTCAGCCTGATACCTTAGATCATTACCTGCGCAAAAAGCTCTATCACCCTCACCAGTGATTATTGCAACCCAAGCATCATCATCATTAGAAAAATCATCGAATATTTTTTCTAGTTCAAAATGAGCTGGTGAATGAAGGGCATTCATTCTTTCGGGTCTATTTAAAGAAATAATCCATAATTTCTCTTTTTTTTCTAATTTAGAAAATTCGTAAGTCATTTTAATCCTCATCAATTAATTTTAGTGTTTTTGAAAAACGGTTCCAATTTTCATTATAATGATCAGCTGATGCCTTAAGAAAAAGCTCCATGTCATTATCAATTGTTTTTATAACCCTTCCGGGAATTCCTACAACCATAGAATTATCAGGAATAATTTTTCCCTCAGGAATAAGCGCTTTGGACCCTATTAAACAATTTTTACCTATTTTTGCACCATTCAGAACCACTGCACCAATACCTATCAATGAATTGTCTCCAATACTGCACCCATGAAGCATTACCTGATGACCAACAGTTACATCTTTTCCAATAATTAATGGGTATCCATAGTCATTATGAAGAACACTACTATCTTGGACATTAGAATTTTCTCCAATTGTTATTTTTTCACAATCACCTCTAACTACAGTATTAAACCAAATGCTTGCTCCCTTATGCACCTCAACATCACCAATAACAGTTGCATTTGAGGCAATCCAATAAGAGCCTTTATTAGGCAGGCTTGGTTTTTTATTATCTAATTCATAAATAGCCATCAATCCCAACTATAAATCAAAATCCAGAATAGACATTGTAAAGGTAAATGATGAATCATCATTTTTATATATAATACCAATATATTCATCGTCCTCACTGCGCCTCAAGTAAACTTCTTGAGAGTCATCAATTGACCCCCTCCCTGTTAAAAAAATTTTATCAGTGCCAAAAAGATTTATCAAATATTGTTGATGAGATAGATCATTATCCCCTGACAAGGATATTGGTATGCTTACTGTATAAGTAACCTCCTTATCATCTGGATCAATATCTCTAAAAATATTTCCTATTCGCGAGTTTTTTATGAAAATACTATTTAGGTCATCATCATTTTCAGGTTTTCTTATCTGAATTTCTTCATTACCAAAAGTTATCCTCAAATAATCTTGAACTATTAATATCTCATCATTTTTCATATAGACTCACTTTATTATTTCTTAATTTTAGCTGGTACCCCAACAGCAGTGCAGTTTGCAGGTAAATCTTCTAAAACAAGAGAACTAGCACCAATTTTTACGTTATCTCCAATTCTAATATTTCCTAAAATTGAAACATTGGCAGATATAGTAACATTTTTTCCAACTTTTGGATGTCTATCTCCTGATTGACTACCTGTTGCCCCCAACGTAACATCATGAAAAATTGAACATCCATCACCAACTGTTGCTGTTTCACCAATAACCAAACCAGTTGCATGATCCATTAAAACACCTTTACCGATGATAGCGGCAGGATGAATATCTATATCAAATACTTGAGACGCCCTTGATTGAAGATAAAAAGCTGTGGCTTTATTACCTTTTTTCCAATAGTGATTTGCAGCTCTATAAACTTGAAGGGATTGAAAGCCCTTAAAAAATAATATTGGTTGATAGTAAGTTATGCAGGCAGGATCTCTATCAATAACAGTATTTATATCTGTTATAATTTTTTCATAGGTATGTTCTTCAGAAATAAAAGCGTTATAAATTATTGACTGAGTTTTTTCTAGATTAAAACCATTTTGCTGGAGTTGATTAGCTAAAACATACGAAATTGAAGATTCAATATCAGAAAAATCTAAAATTGCCTTTGTAAAAAACTCTTTTAAATCTGGTTCATGCTCTAAGCTATCATTAACTTCAATTAAGAGCTTTTCCCAAACAGGGCATTCTCTATTAATTTTATTTACCGAAGACATTTAACCCCACAAAATTATATTAAAAAAATAAAAAATAATTTGTTATTATTTTTTACTTTTCTATAAATAGTTTAACTTAAATAATATAATTTCGTATATAACAAAAATTCAAAGGATGCACATGGAAAATAAAGATAAAGTAGCAATAATTACTGGATCATCTGCTGGTCTTGGAGCTTCAGTTGCAATAGGACTCGCTAAAAAAGGTGTTAATGTTGTTATAAATTATTCCAAAAATAAGGAAAAAGCAGAGGAAATAGAAAAAATCTGTAATGAATATAAAGTCGAAACTTTGTGCGTAAAAGGTAATGTGGCCTTAGATAAAGACTGCAAGCATCTTGTTGATGAAACTATAAAAAAATTTAATAAAGTGGATATCTTAGTAAACAATGCTGGTACTACTAAATTTGCCAATCATCAAAAACTAGATGCACTAACAGATGAGGATTTTGTTAATATTTATAGAGTGAACGTAGTTGGACCTTATCAAATGATAAGAGCTGTTGAGCCGCACATGAAAAAGCAAAAATATGGAAGTGTGGTAAATGTATCGTCTATAGCAGGAAAAACAGGAATCGGATCTTCTATAGCTTATGCAGCCTCAAAAGGAGCGCTAAACACTATGACGCTTTCTTTAGCTAAATCTCTGGGACCTGAAATTAGAGTAAATACAGTTTGCCCTGGGTTTATTGGTACTGGTTGGTTTTTAGATAGGTTTGGAGAAGAAACATTTAATAGAATCGTAAAAGACCAAGAAGATTTAACTCCTTTAAAAAGAGCTGGTACACCAGACGATATAGCAAAATCAGTAATTTTCTTTTGCTTAGAAGGAGGAGAGCATATAACTGGTGAGACATTGATATCAGATGCTGGTATGCATTTGGCATTACCTAAACAATAAAGGAATTCAATAATGAAGAATACTGAAATACCTAAAATAACAAACGATAAAGGTCAAAAGACTATTAAGATTAAATTCAGAGAATTTAATTGTTTAGGGGCAAAGCCACCTCACGATCATCCTCATATTTTCCTAAATTTAGGAAGAAAAAAAGAAATTGTCTGCCCTTATTGCGGAACTTTGTATAAATATTCTGATTAAAATGGTGCGGCCACCCGGAGTCGAACCGGGACGGCATTATCTGCCGAGGGATTTTAAGTCCCTTGTGTCTACCTGTTCCACCATGGCCGCATAGTTGTTACTCCAATACCCTTTGAAAAATTTCTTCAATATGTTTCAAGTGATAGTTCAAATCAAAGATATCGTCAATTTCATCATCGGATAAAATTGAACAAATTTCTTCATCTTTTTTAATTAATTCATAAAATGTACCTTCATCATTCCAAACTTTCATAGAATTTCTTTGAACCATCAAATAAGAGTCCTCTCTACTTATATCTTTCTGAGTAAGGGCAAGTAAAACTCTTTGTGAAAAAACAAGGCCATTAAATTTTTCAAGGTTTTTCATCATATTATCAGGGTATACAACCATATTCTCTACAACATTATTAAGGCGGTTTAATGCAAAATCCATGGTGATCGTAGCATCTGGGCCAATAAATCTTTCAACACTTGAGTGAGAAATATCCCTTTCATGCCATAAGGTAATATTCTCAAGCGCAGGCATAACTGAACTCCTAACAACCCTCGCAAGACCTGTTAAATTTTCTGTAAGAACAGGGTTTCTTTTGTGGGGCATTGATGAAGATCCCTTTTGTTTTGAAGAAAAGAATTCTTCTACTTCTAAAACTTCTGAACGCTGTAAATGTCTTATTTCAGTTGCAAGCCTCTCAACAGAGCTGGCAATAATTCCTAAAGTTGAGAAAAAAGCTGCATGTCTATCTCTAGGTATTATTTGGGTTGAAACAGGCTCAACTTTTAAACCTAATGCTTTAGCAACATATTTCTCTACACTAGGATCAATATTAGCAAATGTACCTACTGAACCTGAAATAGCACAAGAACTTATTTCTTCTACAGACAATTCTAATCTTTTTTTGTTTCTGGAAAACTCAGCATAAGCTTGTAACATTTTTAATCCAAAAGTGGTTGGTTCAGCATGAATTCCATGACTTCTTCCAACACAGATGGTTTTTTTATGTTTTAGAGCTTGGGATTTAATAGATGACAATAATAAATCCATATCCTTCAAAAGAAGTTCTCCAGCTCTTTTTAATTGAACATTAAGACAAGTATCCAAAACATCTGATGATGTCATTCCTTGATGAATAAATCTTGCTTCAGGTCCAACAGACTCTGATATGTTTGTTAAAAATGCTAGAACATCATGCTTTATTTCAGCCTCAATTTCATCAATTCTTTTTGAGTCAAATTTTGCTTTTTCTTTTACTATTTTAGCGGTACCAACTGGAACGATACCAACTTTCTCCATTCCCTCGAGAGCATGAATTTCAATATCTAGCCAAATAGAGTATTTTGAAACATCACTCCATATTTCGACCATTTCTTTTCTTGAATATCTTGGAACCATTTCTAACCTTTTAACTATTTTAAAAAAATAATCAATTATCGAATTATTTTTCTATAGGATTAGCACTTTTATTTAAAGATTTGGTAAAAATTTCAACACCATCAGAAGTAACACCAACTGAGTGCTCGAATTGTGCTGACAAACTTCTATCTCTGGTTACAGCAGTCCAGCCATCAGATAAAATCTTGCTTTCAGGTTTTCCAATATTTACCATCGGCTCTACTGTAAAAAACATACCCTCCTGGAGAGATAGCCCAGTATCCTCCACTCCATAGTGTAATATATTTGGTTCATCGTGAAAAACTTCGCCTAACCCATGACCGCAAAACTCTCTAACAACAGAATAATTATTTTTTTCAGCATGATCCTGAATTATAAACCCTAAGTCACCAAGTTTAACCCCTGGTTGAATTAGGTTAATCCCCTTCATCATTGCCTCGTATGTATTGTTTATTAAATTTCTTGCTTTAACAGAAGGATTTCCTGCTGAATACATCCTTGAGGTATCACCATGCCATCCGTCAAGTATAAGGGTAACATCAATATTAACTATATCACCTTCATCTAAAACTCTATCTCCTGGTATTCCATGGCAAATAACGTGATTTACAGATGTGCATATTGATTTTTTAAAACCCCTATAATTCAAGGGCGCTGGAATTGCTCCATTATCTTTTATAAATTCGTAAGCAAAACTATCTAGATATTCTGTCGTTATTCCTGGATTTACCTTATCAACAAACAAATCTAATAATTCTGCAGCAAGCTTGCCAACATTTCTCATTCCTTGAAAAGCTTCTTCGTTATGAATTTTTACAGAATTTGTATTAATAATAAACTCCCCCTACATTCCTATAATGTACTTATATATCATAAAATTTTATACAGCTAGTCTATGAAGCTATTGTTGTAAGCAATCTATACTGATATAAAATTATATGATCAAAAAAGAAAAATATTCTGCTGCTATTCTAGTTATTGGAGATGAAATCTTATCTGGAAGAACTCAAGATACTAATTCAAATTATATAGCTAAAGAAATGGAAATGATTGGTATAAACACTAATCAAATAAGGGTTATACCGGATGAAAAAAACACAATTATTGAGAGTGTGAATGAACTAAGAGCCAAAAATGATTACTTATTTACAACTGGAGGAATAGGTCCAACACATGACGATATTACCGCAGATAGTATCGCGGAAGCTTTTAAAGTCGATCTAGAGGTTAATATAGAAGCATATGATGTTTTAGAAAAATATTATAAAAAAATTGGATCAGAATTTAATGAGGTTCGTCAAAGAATGGCAAGGATACCGAAGGGGGCAACATTAATTGAAAATTCTATTTCTGCAGCACCTGGTTTTAAAATTGAAAATGTTTTTGTATTTGCAGGAATTCCAAAAATTATGAAGTCAATGTTAGAAGACTCCATAAAACATTTAAATAAAGGCAAATTAATACACACAATATCTATTAAGGTTGATGCTGTTGAAGGTGATATTGCACCAGTATTGAAATCATTAAATGACGAAAACGAAAATATAAAAATTGGAAGTTATCCATTTTTTAACTCTAATAATGATTTCGGTGTTAGCGTTGTTATAAAATCAATAGATAAAGGCTTTTTAATTTTAGCAGAAGAAAAATTTAAAAATTATTTATCTAAAAATTCATTAAATTTCAAGTAAATAGAAGGTGATGATGTCAAAAAAAATTCTATATGAAGGTAAAGCAAAGCAACTTTTCGAAACAGAAAAACCATTTGAATTAGTACAATTTTTTAAAGATGATGCAACAGCGTTTAATAAAAAAAAACATGAAATAATTGATAGCAAAGGTGTATTAAATAATTTAATTAGCGAATTTATTTTTACTTATCTTGGTGACAATAATATTCCAAACCACTTCATTGAAAGATTAAGTCTAAGAGAACAATTAATAAAGAAAGTTGAAATAATTCCAATTGAGGTAGTTATAAGAAATATTGCTGCAGGTACTTTTTCAAAAAGATTTGGAATTGAAGAAGGAAAAAATCTGCCAGAGACATTAATAGAGTTTAATTTAAAAGATGATGAAAATGACGATCCTCTTGTTTCCGAAGAACACATGAAAGTTTTTGGATGGGCTGAAGAAGATGAAATTGAAACAATGAAAAAATATGCATTTGAAATTAATACTCTTCTTAAGAAACTTTTTAAAAAAATAAATATTACTCTTGTTGATTTTAAAATTGAATTCGGAAGATATTATTCAAACAATAACTATGAAATTATCCTTGCTGATGAAATAAGCCCAGACTCATGCCGCCTTTGGGACATGAGTTCAAATGAAAAATTAGATAAAGACAGATTTAGAAGAAATATAGGTGGATTAATTGAGGCTTACAAAGAAGTGGCGACTCGTTTAGAAATAGATCTCTCAGATATTTAAAAAGTTGATTAAAATTTAATGAAAGCACTTGTAAAAATTATGCCTAAGAAAGGTGTCCTAGATCCCCAAGGAAAGGCAATAGAAAAATCATTAAACCAATTAGGTTTTGCTCAAATCAATAAAGTTATTCAGGGAAAATTGATCGAGATTGAAATAGATTCTACAGATGAAGCAAATGCAAAAAAAATATTAGAAGATGCAAGTAAGAAACTATTGGCCAATTTGGTAATTGAGGATTATGAAATTACTATTTTAAAGGGTGAATAATGGAAATATCAGTAATTGTTTTCCCCGGCTCTAATTGCGACAGAGATATTGCTGTTTCTCTAAAAAAATTTTCTAAGCAAAATCCTAAAATGATATGGCATAAAGAAAGGTCCTTACCAAAAAGTGATTTAATTGTTCTGCCTGGAGGTTTCTCTTACGGCGATTATTTAAGATGCGGATCAATGGCTGCAAACAGTCCAATAATGTCCGAGGTAATTAAAAATGCTGAAAGTGGGGCTTATATAATTGGAATTTGTAATGGATTTCAAATTTTGACAGAAACAAATTTATTACCTGGAACTCTAATAAGAAATAGAGAATTATCATTTATTTGTAAGAATTTATCACTGAAGGTAGAAAATTCAGAAACAGGCTTTACTCATAAATACTCAAATAAAGAGATAATTGAAATCCCAGTCGCACACAATGAAGGCAACTATTTTGCTGATAAAAATATTATCGATAATATTGAGGATAAAAATCTTATTGCATTCAGGTATTGCGATGAAAATGGTTTGGTGAACGATGAGACAAATCCCAATGGTTCAAAAAATAATATTGCTGGGATAATTAATGAAAAAGGAAATATCCTCGGGATGATGCCTCATCCTGAGAGAGCTACTGACAAAACTGCAGGTTTAATTGATGGAGAAAAATTTTTCATCTCAATCTTAGAGTCAATCCAATGATTAAAATTACCAAAGAGTTAATAGATGAGCATGGTATAAACAATGAAGAGTATAACTTTATTCTTGAATCTCTTAATAGAGAGCCAACTATAACTGAACTAGGTATTTTTTCTGCAATGTGGTCAGAGCACTGTTCCTATAAATCCTCTAAAACTTGGTTAAAAAAATTACCCACCAGTAACGATAAAGTAATTCAAGGGCCAGGTGAAAACGCAGGAGTAATTGATTTGGGTAACGGTGATGCTGCTGTTTTTAAAATGGAAAGTCATAATCATCCATCTTTTATTGAGCCATATCAAGGGGCTGCAACAGGTGTTGGTGGAATTATGCGTGATGTATTTACAATGGGTGCAAGACCAGTAGCTCTTTTAAATTCTATCAGATTTGGTGATGTTAAAAACACTAAAACAAAACATTTACTTACAGGAGTTGTTTCGGGCATAGGTGGTTATGGAAATTGCATGGGTGTTCCAACAGTAGGTGGGGAGGTTGAGTTTAATTCATGTTATAATGATAATATTTTAGTCAATGCAATGTGTGTGGGAATTGCTAAAATTAATAAGATTTTTTATTCCAAGGCATCCGGCATAGGTAATTCAGTTGTTTATGTAGGATCTAAAACAGGTAGAGATGGAATTCATGGTGCAACAATGGCATCAGCAGAATTTGATGACTCCTCTGATGAAAAAAGACCAACTGTTCAAGTAGGCGATCCTTTCGCAGAAAAACTTCTTCTTGAGGCGTGTTTAGAGTTAATGAAAGAAGATATTATTATTGCAATCCAAGATATGGGGGCGGCAGGCTTAACATCTTCTGCTGTGGAAATGGCAAGCAAAGGAAATGTTGGTATTGATTTAAACTTGGATAATCTTCCGTGCAGAGAAACATTCATGACTGCTTACGAAATGATGCTCTCAGAAAGTCAGGAAAGAATGCTAATGATAATTGAGCCAGAAAAAGAGAAAGAAGCAAAATCTGTTTTTGATAAATGGGGCTTAGATTTTGCAACAATCGGAGTATTAACCGATACTAATCGTATAATAATTAACCATGAAAATGAAAAAAAAGCTGACATACCTCTTAATATTTTAGAAAGTGGCGCACCTTCATATGACAGACCTTATAAAATAGTTACTAATTCAGAAATCGACCAGTCTTATCTTTTAAAGTCAGATGAAAAAGTAATTAATATTTTAAGAAAACTAATATCATCTCCAAACTTATGCAGCAGAAGATGGGTATGGGAACAATACGACCACATGGTTATGAATGATACTGTTCTAAGGCCAGGTGGAGACTCTGCAATTATCAGAATTCATGACACTAATAAAGCATTAGCTGTTTGTTCGGACTCTACTCCTAGGTATTGTGCAGCTGATCCAATAGAAGGTGGAAAACAAGTGGTAGCTGAATCTTGGAGAAACATTACATCAGTGGGAGCAAAGCCAATTGCTATTACTGATTGTATGAATTTCGGAAATCCTGAGAAAGAAGAAATAATGGGACAATTTGCTGGCGTCATCACGGGAATGATTGAGGCATGTAAAATATTAGACTATCCCGTCGTTTCAGGAAATGTTTCATTATATAATGAAACAAACGGAAAAGGAATTAACCCTACCCCAGCAATTGGTGGAGTTGGACTATTGGATAGCCTTGATCACTTTTCTACGCCAAGCATAAAAAGAGAAAATGACAATATAATTATTCTAGGCGAAACAAAGGGGCACTTGTGCCAATCAATATACGCTTATGAAATTTTTGGTGATAGCAAAGGTTTGCCTCCTAAAGTAGATCTTTTAATGGAAAAAAAAATTGGTGATACAGTAAGGGACTTAGTAAAAAAATTAAAAATTGATACTGTGCATGACATTTCTGATGGAGGCCTTCTAATTGCACTTACAGAAATGTCGGTGGCAGGAAATATAGGCTTTAACTTGAATATTAACCAAAAAAACCTTAATAACGGCTTTCTTTTTGGTGAAGATCAAGGAAGGTATATTATATTAGTTGAAGATAAAAATTTATCTGAAACTATTGAATATATTAAAAAAAATAACATATCTTATTCAAATATTGGCAAAAGTTATGGAAAAAAAATTAAAATTGATAAAAATAATGAAGCAGATATTGAAGAAATAAGAGATCTCTATGAGAATTGGTTTGAAAACTACCTAAAGGTTAATTAAATGGGCATGACAAAAGATGAATTATTTGAAATTCTAGATAATGGTTTTTCAGAATCGGTTATTGAAATTCAAGATTTGGCTGGAGATAATGATCATTATGCAGTAAAAATTATATCAAATGAATTCAAGGGGTTAAATAAAATTAAACAGCACAAACTTGTTTATGATGTGTTAGGAAAAAAAATGGGCTATACCCTTCATGCCCTTTCAATCAAAACTGAAGTACCAAAGGAATAACTTATGGATCAAAAAATTAAAGAATCAATTGAACTAGATATTAACTCTAATGATGTTCACTTATTTATGAAAGGAACGCCTTTATTCCCTCAGTGTGGTTTTTCAAGTACAGTTGTTCAAATTTTAACTTATTTAGAAGTACCTTTTACAAGCACCAATGTTCTTGAAGATGAAGGTATTAGGGAAGGAATTAAAGAATTTTCTAATTGGCCAACTATTCCTCAACTTTATATTAAAGGTGAGTTAATGGGTGGATGCGACATCATTAAAGAAATGTTTGAAAATGGTGAACTTCAAGAAGTTTTTAAAAACGAAAATTTGTTAAACCAGTAATTTAGTTTCTTGAATAAAACTCAACAACAAGGTTTGGTTCCATTTGAACAGGATAAGGAACCTCAGTAAGATTTGGTATTCTTGTAATTTTTGCTGTCATTTTTTTACCATCAACTTCGATATAATCAGGTATATCTCTTTCTGAACTCTCAATACCCCTAAGAACAACCTCTAAACCTTTAGATTTATCCTTAATTTCAACTATATCAGTAGTTTTAACCCTATAAGATGGAATATTAACCCTTCTTCCATTAACCTTTACATGACCATGGTTAATAAACTGTCTAGCTGAAAAAACAGTGGGAACAAACTTAGCCCTGTAAACAATTGCATCCAAGCGTCTTTCTAAAAGGCCAATTAAATTTTCAGATGTGTCACCTTTTATTCTCTCGGCTTCTTTAAAAATTCTTTTAAATTGTTTCTCGGTAATATTGCCATAATATCCTTTGAGCTTTTGTTTAGCTCTCATTTGCAATCCAAAATCTGATAGCTTTCCTTTTCTACCTTGGCCATGTTGACCTGGTCCATAAGACCTAAGGTTGATAGGGCTTTTAGGACGTCCCCATATGTTTTCGCCCATACGCCTGTCGATTTTATACTTAGCTTGTATTCTTTTAGTCATTAATACCTCAAAACTCTCAAAGAAAATTAAATCTTTATTTAAACGGGATTTAGTAAAGATAATATAACATTAAGTCAATGTTCTTTATTATGTTTATTTGAGTTTCCATCAGCAATTTTTTTTATATTTTTAATCTTTTCTTCATTATATTCATTGCTTGGCCACCTAAGTAAGGCCGTAATTACACCTCTTAATGTTTTTACCTCCTGATCTGTTAAATTTGAACGATTAAAAATATTTCTTATGTTCATCATCATTGTAGGTTTTTTTTCTATAGGCTTTAAAAAACCAGAATCATCTAGCGCCCTCTCTAGATGATTAAAAAAAGATATTAAATCTTTTTTGTTAGCAGGAAAGCTGTCAGGTATAACTATTTCTTCCTTTGCATAACTTACACCAAATCGATTTAACTCGGAAACAACTAAAATTACTGCTTGAGCAAGATTTAAGGATGAAAAATTTTTATTAGTTGGTATTTCAATAATTTCGTCTGTTAATGAAATTTGATGGTTTGTTAAACCAGATTTCTCTCTACCAAAAATAAATGCAATTTTTTGTTTCATTTCTAACTTTTTGTATGACTTTTCAGCCATTTTCTCCAAACCATTAACTGGCTTTACCATGTCTCTAGGGCGAATAGTTGTTGAGAAAGCAAAATTAAATTCAGACATGGCATCTTCTAAATTTTTAAAGACTCTTGTCTTTTCTATGACTTTAATAGCACCTGCAGCTGCTTTGATGGCATACTCATTTGGCCAATCATCTCTTGGATTTACTAATATAAGGTTCTCAAACCCAAAATTAAGCATTGCTCTAGCAGTAGTGCCAATATTTTCACCAAGCTGAGGTTCAACCAAAATTATTGATATATTATTTTTTAAAATTTTTTTTTCCATTATTTAATTTTTATATTATTATTTTGTTAATCATGTTGAAATAACAAATCTATGTGTTATTGAGTAACATTATTTAAAAAATTATCTAGTGGAAATTTGAATGTCCAAAATAAAAGTAGAAAATCCCGTTGTTGATTTAGACGGCGATGAAATGACAAGAATAATATGGAAACTAATAAAAGAAAAACTAATCCTCCCATATTTAGACATTGATATTCAATATTATGATTTAGGAATACAAAGTCGTGATGAAACTGATGATCAAATTACTATAGACTCTGCAGAAGCAATCAAAAAATGTGGCGTTGGAATAAAATGCGCAACTATTACCCCTGATGAAGATAGAGTTGAAGAATTTAACTTAAAAAAAATGTGGAAATCACCAAACGGTACTATAAGAAATATTTTAGATGGTACTGTTTTTAGAGAACCAATTCTTTGTCAAAATATTCCTCGGTTAGTTCCAGGCTGGACTCAACCAATTGTAGTTGGGCGTCATGCCTTCGGCGACCAATATAGGGCCACAGATTTTGTTGTACCTTCAAAAGGAAAGTTATCCATAAAATGGGAATCTGAGGATGGGAATGAATCAATTGAAGAAGATGTTTATGATTTTCCGGGTGGTGGTATTGCTTTAGGAATGTATAACACAGATGAGTCCATTATGAATTTTGCAAGGGCTTGTATGAACTACGGCTTAAATAGAGAATGGCCTGTGTATTTATCAACAAAAAATACAATTTTAAAAGCTTATGATGGACGTTTTAAAGATTTGTTTCAAAAAGTATTTGAAGAAGAGTATGAAGATCAATTTAAAGAAAAAAATATCATATATGAACACAGATTAATCGATGACATGGTTGCTTGTGCATTAAAATGGTCTGGAGCATTTATTTGGGCTACAAAAAATTATGATGGAGACGTTCAATCAGATACAGTAGCGCAAGGTTTTGGTTCGTTGGGATTAATGACTAGTGTGTTAATGACTCCTGATGGTAAAACTGTTGAAGCAGAGGCTGCTCATGGAACAGTAACCCGCCACTATCGCTTACACCAAGAAGGAAAAGAAACCTCAACCAACTCCATTGCTTCAATTTTTGCTTGGACTCGAGGTCTGCAGCATAGGGCAAAGCTTGATGATAATGAAAAATTGAAAGAATTTGCGTTAAAGTTAGAAAAGGTTTGTATAAGAACTGTTGAAAAAGGATCTATGACAAAAGACTTAGCCTTACTTGTTGGGCCGCAACAAGATTGGCTTACAACAGAACAATTTTTAGATAAAGTTGACAGTAATCTTCAGGCTGAAATGGAAAAAAATTAACTTTTATTTTTTATTTTCATAATTAAAGTTTTCTTCGCTTCATCAACCATATCAATATCAGTTCCCCCTGCAAGGGCCATATCTCTTCTTCCTCCACCACCTTTACCCTTCATGACTTCAGAGACAATATTAACAAGCTCAACAGAGTCATAATCATCTATTATGTCATCAGTCACACCCATGGCGATTGTAACTTTATTATCATCTGAGCTGATTATACAAATAATTGAATTATTATAATCTTTTTTACACTCATCAATTAAAACTCTTAAGTTTTTGCCATCAACATTTTTTACGAAATCAAAAAATAAACTGACCTTGCCTAATTCTATAATTTCTCCGTCTAAAACATTTTTAGATATAGTTTCGATAGATTTCTTATTTGATTTTTTATCTTCTTTGGCTTTCTTTTGAGTTAGTATTTTTTCAATTAGAGCTTCTGATGTATCTACCATTGAGCCAGTTACTGCTTCTAATCTTCTTATACCAGAAGCAACAGAGCTTTGAGCAGTTAATTTGAATGATCCTATTTCACTTAAAGAATCAACATGAGTGCCACCACATAATTCCATTGAAAAATTATCTTCTCCCATTGAAAGAACTCTAACCGAATCGTCATATTTCTCGCCAAATAGTGCTAAAGCTCCTTTCTCAACTGCTTTATCATATGATAAAACTTCGGTTTTTACTTTTGAATTACTACTTATTTGTTCATTAATAATTGATTCAATTTTTAAAAGATCATCATACTCAAGAGGGGTATTATGACTAAAATCAAAACGTAATTTTTTAGAAGTAACCTGCGATCCTTTCTGTGTTACATGTTCACCAAGAACTTGTCTAAGTGCCTCATGAAGAAGGTGTGTTGATGAGTGGTTAAGCTTAATTTTATTTCTATGATTTTGATCAATACAAAGATTTAAAATATCATTTTTTTGAATTTGTCCTTTTTTAAGGATACCTATATGAGCATGAAAACTGTTAATTTTTTTCTTAGTATCAGTAACATTAAATTCAGTATCATTACCGGATATTATCCCTATATCACCAACTTGGCCTCCACTTTCAGCATAAAAAGGAGTTTGATTAAAAATTAAAATTCCTTCATCACCCTCTTCAATTTTATTTACAAGCTTACCATTAGAAATTATAGAAACAACTTGAGCAGATAATTCACTCTCTTTATAGCCAAGAAATTCTGTTTTTTTATTAACATCTAAAACTTCAAACCATATTTCATCAGTTTTTTTCTCGCCTGAACCAAGCCAAGATTTCTTTGCGTCATCTTTTTGTTTTTTCATCGATATGTCAAATTGATCTTTATCAAGCGACAAACCTTTGTCTCTTAATAAATCCTCAGTCAAATCAATTGGAAATCCATAGGTGTCATATAACTTAAAGGCTGTTTTACCATCAAAAATATCGCCAGAGTATAGATCTTTAGCTTCCTCCTCAAGAATCTTTAAACCTCTAGACAAGGTTGATAAAAACTTATCTTCCTCACTGTGGAGGGTTAGATTTATAAGTTTTTCCGCCCTAACTAGCTCATTGTAGGGATCACCCATAAGATTTATAATTAATTTAGAAAGATCAAATAATATTGGTTTATCAAAGCCTAGCTTATGAGAATGACGCATGGCTCTTCGCATTATTCTTCTTAGAACATAACCTCTACCCTCGTTTGAAGGAATTACACCATCAGCAATTAAGAAAGAAATAGACCTTAAGTGATCAGCAATTATTCTAAAGCTAGAAATATTTTCATTATTTATTTTAACTTTAATTTGCTCTTCAATGCTATTTATTAACAATTGAAAAATATCAGTATCAAAACTACTAGTTTTACCTTGAAGAACCGCAGAGACCCTCTCAAGACCCATACCTGTATCAATTGAAGGTTTTGGAAGTGGAGTTTGCTCTTGGTTTTCTTTTTTTAAATATTGCATAAAAACAAGGTTCCAAATTTCTACAAATCTATCACCGTCTTCATCTTTTGATCCAGGAGGTCCACCTTTTCACTTTCGC
>Ga0222719_10000676_pt1 | contig 34095 bp, 50 predicted proteins | sample C33_34DmetaG_FD_165039 | JGI IMG/M metagenome (GOLD analysis project Ga0222719, IMG submission 165039) | Estuarine water microbial communities from San Francisco Bay, California, United States - C33_34D | ecosystem: Environmental > Aquatic > Marine > Unclassified | place: USA: California... | reverse complement strand
ATCTGCATGAAATCACCCAAAAATTTGGAAAGTTTATCCTTATCGTTAGAAGCTTTCTTGGCTTCACCGGCCGTGACACCATAAGGTACTTCATTACCATTTATTTTAAGATTAAACTTACCTCTTCCAGCTGTACCTAATGTGAGACGAGTTTTTCCAACTTTGAAATCACAATCTTTCACGTTGTACAACTGTGTAGACTTTAACTTGTCAGCCTTTTGCATCAGTTTAGAAAATTCTTCGGTAACACCTTTTATAGGCATGAGTCTACCTGGATCAACGCGGTTAGAGATTGTTATAATAGGTTTCAGGTAATATCTAGTTATTTTTCTACCATTGGACGTAGTGAAGGGGTATTTGGCATTTTCAATAAGTGTAGAAATGGACTTGAATTCACTTTCAGAATCTATAGTGACATAAATAGGTTTATTCTCGCGATTCTTTGCCGAATTAGAAAGTTTTGTGCTAACAGCGATAGTTGTTATAGGTTCTTGAACACCGAAAATGGATGGTAGATTAACTTTGATCTTGTTCTCAAACTGCGATCCGGGCCACAAACCCTTTAATTTACCAACACCTTTTTTAGTTTTTTCAGTGGTTATAATTCCCAACCTTTTCATCCGCGACATCATTTCAGTATCTTTATTGTAAGGTATAGTTTCACCCAAAAATGTCTTCACTATACTACTTTTCACAAAAGTTTCAAAGTTTGTACCAACTGTACCATCATGACTCATATCTAACCACATGAGGAGACAGAAGTTTAATTTGTCATCCGATGTTTTAAAATTTAAAGATAAAGTATTCTTTGGCCCACCCGCCTCTCTTATATTGCCACTCACCACTTCGTACTGTTCTTCAATGGATGCAATCAGTGCATTATCATCCAATTCAAGGCGTGTAAATAAAGTAGCAGCGGCATCTCTATATATGGAGTAGAGCATGTTGTATATTTTTTCATTTTTACCTTGAGACAGACGGTCTAAAATAGCCAAAACGCGAGATTGTGCATTTTTAGGTGCCAATTCACGGATTGCTTGTGGCTGTATGTTGGGTTTACCGACTGTTTTTGGTTTAGCAGTCTTTGGCTTGGTAGTCCTTGGTCTAGCCGCAGCTCTCGCGGCTGCCTCCTCCATATTTCTATCCTGATTATTATTAAATCTCGTAGGAGCCTTCCTTTCTCTTTGAGGACGAGCACTCATGTCTACTATTCCGCGAGAAATATTTTGATAATTAAAGACTTAAAGTATATCATATACAATGACCACCCGAGTGGCTATAATTACAGGTGCCACAGGTCAAGATGGATCATATCTGTGTGAACTCCTCTTGGAGAAGGGGTACACTGTGAAATGTTTGGTACGTCGCTCAACCCATCAAATTGAAAAGGGTAACTTGGGTCCAATTCTAGACTCCATAGAGATTTATGAAGGTGATGTCTTGGACCAACCTATTGTTCACAAGATGATCCACGATTGTGAAAAGTATGACCGTGTTGAGATCTATAATCTCGCTGCTCAAAGTCATGTACACACATCCTTCAAGTGTCCGAGTTACACGTTTGAGACGAATACCTTTGGTATCCTCAATATTCTAGAGAGTGTTAGACATAGTTCGGACCCCAAAAAATATCGTATCTACCAAGCGTCCTCTTCTGAGATGTTTGGTAAAGTTAGGGAAACACCCCAAACTGAGGAAACCCCTTTCTACCCGAGGTCCGTCTACGGAGTCTCCAAGGTTGCCGCACATTGGCTCGTGAAGAACTACAGAGAATCCTATTGTATTTACACATGCTCGGGTATCCTCTTCAACCATGAGTCCCCGAGACGTGGTTCAGACTTTGTTACCAAAAAGATTACAGAAGGTGTGAAGCAAATTAGTAAGGGTGAGAAAGAGTTTATTGAACTTGGTAATCTCAACGCCGTCAGAGATTGGGGTCATGCGAAAGACTACGTTGAAGCCATGTGGCTCACACTCCAACAAGAAGAATCCGACGACTATGTGGTCGCGACCGGTAAGACACATTCAGTTAGAGAGTTTGTTGAGATGTGTTTCAGAGAAGTTGGAAAGACTATCACGTGGATGGGTGAAGCCGAGGAAGAGATCGGCCTCGTTGATGATAAGGTGGTCATCAAAGTATCTCCAAAGTTTTATCGTCCATGCGAAGTGGATGCAGTGATCGGCGACGCATCGAAGATTAAAAAAGTTGGATGGATTCAAAAGAATACGATTCATGACTTGATTAGAGACATGATGAGTTCTTGAGCCTTCTCGTAGTCAACTTCCCACCATGTCCCGTAAAACACCTTCTTTAGAAACTGAGGAACCTCTGTATAGTTTACGGGCACCTCCTTAGACGGGAGAGTGATCCATGAAGGATCCTTGATATGTACAAAAACACCCTGATCGTGGGCAATCACAGGTTTGTTGAAGTATTGAGCTTCCAACATGGGAAGACCCACACCTTCACCCCTCGTGAAAGAGACCATATAATCACAAATGTTGTATAGACCTGCGAGTTCATCTAGACTAATCTTCTCTGTAACATACTTGATGTTTGGGGAGTTCACAAGACCCTCTGTATTATTTGTCTTCATAATCAAAAGATGCTTAGTCCCCTCCAAAACTTTCGTAAAAGTATTCACCAAGTTTATGGTATTTTTACGAACGTCATTTGTACCGACGTACAAAAACACAATCTTTTCAGGGTTCCTCTTTTTGGGGATGACCGAGGGTTTCTTGGTCACGAGGGGTGATGTGTACCAATTCACAGCTTCACAGTTTACGCCGTGTTTAACGAGGATATCCTTGAGATAGTCAAAAGGTACAATGACCTTTTCAAAAACTTTCATCTTTTCAATGATGTCTGGATGCACATCGGATGTTTCAAACATCGTGTAGAGTTGCACCCTACTTTCGGGGACTTGTTGAATCCATTGAGGCCACATGGGATAAGTCTCAATGAGTTCAGAAATTGTACACAGATCTGGTGTATCATCATCTGGTTGATCCAAGTGCTGCTTCAAAAAGAAGCGTCCATAGATCTTTCCAAACTTCATTTGATAAGTATTAATTTTTAGTTTTTATATTCATTTCAATCAAAGCTAACGGAGCGCGAGATTTCATCACATCTCTCAACACGAACAAGTTCGTAGACCCAATCACCATCAACAATCTCATCTTCGATAAGTTTGATCTTGAGTTCTTCAAGCTTATCACGATTTTCCTTAATGATACTCACAGCTTCTATGTAACAATTGTCAACAAGGCTGTTAATCTCTAGATCAACAAGTTTGGAAGCCTCACTGGACATATTGCGATAATCAAACTTGTACTTACTGAAGCCGTATGTGGTAAGCATCTCTCTGGCAATCGTATACACCTGGGCATAGTCACCGGAAGCACCAGTTGTTACAAGAGATTTACCATAGATGACTTCCTCGGCGGCTCTACCACCAAGAGCCACGATAATTTGACAAATGAGGTATTGCTTCGTGTACATAGCGGACTCAGCATTTTCCTCTGAGGGTTGGAAGAATGTCACACCACCCGCACCACCACGAGGAATGATTGAGACCTTACGAACAATGTCATAATCTGGGAGGATAGCACCCACAATGGCGTGACCAGCCTCGTGATAGGCTACGAGCTCCTTCTTCTTTGGAGAAAACTTCGTATCCCCCTTCGCACCCACGACGACGCGTTGATATACATTCTCCACGATATCCGCAGTAATTGTCCCGTCACCGTCGCGGACAGCACGGATAGCGCACTCGTTGAGAAGGTTTGCCAGTTCAGCCCCAGAAAACCCTGTAGTTTGCTTAGCGATGCTGTCAAGGTTGATATCACTCGCGAGCTTTTTATCGCGTGCATGTACATCCAGAATCTTCTTACGACCTCTGACACTAGGGAGACCAACTTGAATCTTACGGTCAAAACGACCTGGCCGAAGCAGTGCATCATCAAGGATATCAATTCGGTTAGTAGCCGCGACAACAACGATACCAGTCTCGTTATCAAATCCATCCATCTCTGTGAGGAGTTGATTAATGGTTTGCTCCCTCTCGTCGTTAGACGGCATGCCACCCGCACCGCGTTGTTTACCAACGGCATCAATCTCATCAATGAAGACAATGCAAGGTTGGTTTTCGCGAGCAACCTCAAAGAGATCTCGTACTCGTTTAGCTCCAACACCGACGAACATTTCAATAAAGTTTGCCGCAGAACATTGGATGAACGGAACATTAGATTCACCTGCGATAGCACGAGCAAGCAGAGTCTTACCTGTACCAGGCTTACCAGCAAGAAGAGCTCCACGGGGGATCCTGGCCCCGCTCCCAAAATAACGTTCGGGCTTCTTAAGAAAATCAACAATCTCCTCTAGTTCATCCTTGGCTGCATCAATACCCTCAACATCACTGAAGCGGGTCTCAATATCTTCCTCAGCCTTAAACTCCTTATTCTTTAGGAAAGGATTACCCATGGGTCCCGCACCTCCAGCTCCACCAGAAAAAATACCACGAAACAAGAAAAAAGCGAGTGAAAACATGAAAAAAGTAGAAAGGTAATCAGTTATAGTTGTGGGTGCAGTCATATCAATCATAACATTCGCCTCACTCTCAGTGAGGGTTTGCCAAAGTTGTTCTGTCTGAACAATTCGTGTGTCTCCGTAATTACCCTCGTCGTCGTCATAGATCGCGAGGTTTTGATTAGGTTTAATAACAACTTGGGGAAGTTCATTGTTCTTGAGACCCTTCACAAAATCACTATACGTTCTCGGGTGATATACACGTTCCTGTTTATCAACAGTAACAGATGGAGCCACAGGTAATTTAGCTGATAGACTGAACATCTTTTGTTATATACAGTTTAAAGTTTTAACTGACTTTTAACACATGAGTAAAATTAATCTCACTGTCAAATGTACACATAATGGAAGATACAATGTATTTACCATCGTGGGTGATGAGTATATTGGACCCGCTATACAGAGGGGGTTTGAGTGGGATGGATGGATGCGTGAAGATGTTGAAAAGTATTACGTCCCAGGTACAGAAATACTTGACATTGGTGCAAATATTGGGTACAATTCGTTAATGTTTTCAGATTATGGTCCTGTCTACGCATTTGAACCTATATTTCATAAGATTGTGGAATTGAATATTGAAAATAACAATTTGAAGCATAAAATGTATTCGGTACCCGTAGCACTCTCAAATAATTCAGAACCTGTGAATATGTATCTTGCAAACGAAGTCAAAAGTACAGGTCTTAGAAACTATGGGGGAACTTCTATCTATACGGATGAAGGTACAGACCATTCAAGTGAAACAAAGGTAGAATGCCGTCGCTTGGATGATATATACAGTGGTAGAGTTTCATTCATAAAACTTGATGTAGAAGGGCACGAACTCCAGGTTCTGGAGGGTGCGAGGGATGTGTTAACGAATCATCTACCAACATTGTTAGTGGAATTGATTGACTATGAAGGAAGTAAAGTACCTTTATTTCTTAAAGATCTTGGTTATACCATGGATCCAATTGAGAGACCCGAGAAAATGTTTCTTTTCCCCAGCCCCAGAACATATAGTGCATCTGGTTAATCTTCTATTGTGTACACAAAGTTCTGAGTATTTACATGTTAAACATATAGCTCTTATGTCTCCATGTATGCATATAGGACCACCGTTACAATCCTTGCATTGAACATATGCAAAACCATGTGGACAACCCCCGGAAGGCATTACTATTTCTTACATATTTTTTTAGAATATCCTATTACCGCACATGTGATTCTCTTACCCGCATGTCCAGTAGTTAGGCTGTCTTTGTGTCCACCGAGACCCAAATCATCTGGGCTATCATGAATAACCAGTGACCTCCCAATGACGTTAGCCTTCGTACCTCGCAGTTTAACTAGTGGGTCAACCATGTTAATCTTAGCAACACCTTTTGAATCAAAACGAATGTTACCTAGGTCACCTACATGTCTCTCTTTAGATGTAGGCCCTCCGTGCTTTTTATTGTATGGGTTGAAATGACCACATGCACCCATACACCCGTCTGTGAGATCACCAGCTTCATGGATGTGAATACCATGGGTACTATTTTTGTACTTGTTTGACGTGAGGGTACCCTTAATCAACACTTTGGTACCCCTCTCTATGAACTCGATGATACCAGATATGTGGGGATGATTGAAAAAACTTGTACCAATAATCATTTCTATTTTACAACATTTTTATATCTAGCGAATGACATCTTTTCTACCATATAGTAAAGTTGATATGCTTCTACAATTCCTTTCCGCCTATATGGCTCGGGCATACACTCGGGAATGCCTTCGTCAGAATAATATGCAGTCTCACTGCGCCTCTCTTCAAAATGGGAAGGGTGATGGTCCCAAAGCCACATGAGATGCTTGGCACATGTGTGCACTTTTCCATATCTGCGCGTGTATTCCAGAGTCAGGGCGATCCCAATCTTACACGCGTACATATAGTTTTCGGGGCTTGAAGCAACCCACATCGTCATGGGGTGTTTGGGGTGTGCGGGTCTGTACCCACGTCGTGACCCATCTTTGGTTAGGGGTGCATTTTCTGCAACGTAGTCTTGTTGCTGCGCGAAATGCCAAGCCATGTAAAGCATCTGTGTAATCTCAAGTTGTATCTTTACAACATGTTGATCACATGACATCTCAGCGATTTCCGTGGGAATGAGAGATAGAAAGAATATGTTCATCAATGTGGTCGGAAGTTACTCGGAGTTTAGGTCGGTAGATACGAGCGTCAACGTTTCCGTAGTAGAACTGTCCGTCACCAATTTCCCAAACTTTGTGGGTCGTCGCTTCCTGTCCGTATTTTACAGCTTTTTTGAGATCCCAGAAAATGGACCTTTCAAGAACAGCGTTACCGACGACGATGTGGGTGATGAACATTTTTAAAGTGGAAATGGTATAGTAGTTTACGACTTAGGTTGTCAGAAATTTTCTCTAGGGGAAAATTAAGGGAGATGAGTCAACAATCGCTGTGGGATGCGTTGCCTGTTGAACTTCAAGAGATCGTCATTGAAAATTCATTCGAACTATGCAGGGAAGAATATCTCAATGCAAATCGCAAGAAGCATAACAAGAACAAAAAGAAAAGAGAACGAAGTTTGCTTACTGCAGGTATGATACGGTATATCATGTCAAGTACGGATGCAATTGAAATGATACAATGGGCTTTCCCAGTGGAATTAATAGAGTTGGAGTTACTCGTGGATCCACCGGTAGAGGAAGTTAGGGATTTTGATTATAATGAATATTATGACATATTCTTAAAACGCGCTATTGGCTATCTAGAAGATCCATCACACAAAGATGAATGGGTGTGTCCATCAGAAGATCAATGGCTCACGATGTTTACCAGATTAAACAACTTTCATAGAACCCACAGACATCTCAATATACTCTCGGAAATAGATGGAACACCGGATCTATTCATATGGTTAGAGTATCAAAAAGATCCAGATACAGAAGTTTCTAGAGAAAAGCGACATTCACTTCGATCTCTCGGGGTTCGTCTTCCACCGATAAGAAGAAACTAATCAGAGAGGTATTCTTCTTCATCCACAGGCTCTTCAACATCCTCATCAGCATCGGGTTCTACATCTAACCCTTCATCCTCTTCAGGTGCGTCATCCTTCTCTTCCTCATCCTCTTCAGGTGGTTCTTCAACAATTTCTTCCTCCTCCTCCTTCTTTTTCTTTTTGACTTTTTTCACCGGCTCCTTGTTGAAGATCTTATCTATAACCTTTTCAATTCTCTTCTGCTCCTTAACTTTCGAATCAAATCTCTTTTTAATTTTTTCCAAAAATTGTGGACTAAAACCCATTGACTTATAGGCACTCAGAACACTTTTCACAGGTGGTCTCAAAGCCCTTTTGTAATATTTTTCATGTAGAGTTGCAATTGATGCATCCAACTTTATACGAACAATACCACTCTTGAGAATCCTCATTTTTAGATACACCTGGTCAGGAAAAACCAACTCCGGTTCCTTTGTCGGTTCAGGTACCACAATTTTTGCAGAGTCTGGGAGTTGCGGATCTTTGAAAGGTATACCACACTGCTTGTAATGCTTTTCAAGGGCGGTTAGATACACCTCTTTTTCATAAACTGGAGCTGGTACATATTTATATACCTTGGGTGGGCTGGGGTTGAGTAGACCATGCAAAAGAGTTCCTTCAGGGATCTTCACCGAGTGGTGCGTCCTCTGAGTATTCCTAGCACGCGGCAACGGTCGCTTGTACATGCTCATCTTGAGAAATTGGGGAACTCTCCTCTAACTTAGGTTTGAAAAAATCCAATTCACAACGGATGACATGTTCAGATTGTTTGTTGTTATGTGTGTGATAAGGTCCCCAGATCTCAATGACTTTCCTCTTCTTGTCATACCAGAGATAATCAAGTCCAAGAAACTTGGTCAACCAGTAAAAACGCTTTCCAGTCTTACCGATGAAAGAGAAGATGTGATCCTCGGTGTAGTCACTGACATCCATCTGGGAGTAATGCGCGCTGGGGGGTTGGTAAGGAGCCATCTCTTCAGATACTTATTCACTAATGAGATCAAATCCTTATGTAGGTTTCTTTCGATGTTCCTCCTCTAACTTCTTTTCCAAAAGTTGAGTTTTAAGACGTACACACTTTTGTGAAAATACTTGCTTTCGATGTCTCTTGTCGTTTTTCGTAACACGCTTTTTCGGCTCCTTGAAGTCCATGGAATATATATCTAGTACAAGATTGTTTCTTAGCTCTATGTTCCATTACCCATCTAACCCAATCCTGTCTTCTTAGGTACTCAACATCTTTTATATCTAAACCCATGTACCTGTCCAATAAATCATGAAAAACTATATAATCATCTATAGTGGCATACTGGTTGCATTGTATATGAACTTCACGCACCTCTTCATGAACTTCAAATGATATCTCTTTACGACACATCGGGCATGTGTTATTTTCACACTCTTGGTACCAATGGGTAATACATTGATAACAAAATGAATGTCCACATGTTAGTTTACATTCCGTATGTGTTTTATAACACACCGGACATTCCATGATTATGTAATGTTTGTATTATTTAAGCCTCCTCTTCATCTGTACCTTCCTCACATAGAGATTCACTCTCGGATTCAGAATCCTCTGATTCGGGGCATACAAAATCCTCATCCTCACTGTCATCCATCAATACATATCCACCCTGAACCTTCATGTACAAATCAGTGTCTTCTAAATTATCAACATCATAAAATCCAGAAATAGATTCCTTTGGAACGAGTTCCGTTTCAGAAGAAAAATTATATACACCGTGTTTTTTTGATTCTAGAAAGGTAATAGAGTACGAATCACTATGTTCATCAACTATACGTGCAATTTGCACTGTGTCATCTTCGCAATGAACGTCAACGATCATGTCTACACAAAGCAGTATTTAAATCTTTAATAATATTAATATGATAGGTCCAGCTGGCCCAAATGATGCGGCTATGTTTGATATAGACGACACACTCATATGGACAAACGGTCGTCCAAACACACCCATCATACATTTACTACATAGAATGAAAGCTTTGGGCTACAAGATTGTAATCATCACAGCTAGACCTGGGATTGAAATAGGTGTGAAAATGACAATCAAACAATTGAAGGATCATGGGATTGTGTACGATTATTTGGGATTTACGAGTGCACAAACAAAAACTGTTATGAAAAAGAGGCTAGGCTACAACTTCATTCTGTCCGTCGGTGATATGCCAACAGATTGGACAGATTCTAAATACTACATCAACACTTCCAGTTCTTATCACAATTGAGACAACTCACAAAAGTTGTCATGGGTTCATCGGCTGATCTTGTTTGAAGCTGATAATACGTCGTCTTCTTTGACTTACACCGCGCGCATGTAAAAAGTCCCACTAAATTAGCACGAGCTTCTTTTTCAGCATACTGCTTCCGCATTTCTTTGATGATTCTTTCTTCCATCAATTTCGCGTAAGGTCCATCGGGCCACAAGTCCTCTGGGCGCATATCTATCACATCTTTGGTCTTGATCTTCTTCTCAAGAATCCATCCCTTCAGAACAGGAGACTTCTTCAAGTTGGATTGAATTTGAAGAAACTTTTGTTTATAAATACTCGAATATTTATGATTGTCCCATGCAGGTTGTTGATTAATGGCGCGAGCCCGATCCATGGCGTGGTTCAAAATGTTCTTCTCGAGATTTATGCAGATTGTATCATCTTTAGGAATCTCGAGGAGAGCCGAAATGCGGTCAACCACGTACTGACGAGTTGAGTTCTCCATTCTTAATGTATAAAATTACAACGTTTTTAAGCGACTTAGGGGAGTGGTAAACCTTCATAGGGATTGTTGCGGGAGCAGTCAGCCATATTTTCAGGAGAGCAAGTATCGAAAAATTGCGAGGTACGACGCGCTGGGTTCGTGTCAACGAAGCCATAGCGATAGGCCGATTGGTCTGGTATGTACATCTCCCTGCATTTCATCACAAGAAAGAGGGTGACGATAGCGACAGCCAACAAGAGTATCTTTGTGTTGTTCATTTACATTCTATTGATATTTTTTTGTCAAGGGAAATCAAGATGACTGTGGCTGTACTGATAAAAGAACAATTCGGGGATATACAAGAGATAGACTTGGATATTGAACCAAGTAAAAACGAAATTTTTTTGATGTTGGGTGGACCCGCGACGTTTATTGGGCAATGGCCGGACCTTGATGTCGTGATTATCAAGTGTACTCATGGAGAGTCTTTAAACCGAAATACATTACCGACCCCCTTCAAAACCGAAGAAGTATACGGACCCATATTACTAGTTCGTATGGATGAGAACTCAGACCCGAGAGACTTCACCCTCGAAGAGTACCTCGGTTTTGTTAGAGGGGATGAAAGCATCACAGTTTAGTACAGCATTAGTGTACTTCATGGCCAACTGAAAGTGAATGTAAGCCCAATCCATAGGGTTGCTCATCTTTGGGTTTCCGGGTAAAGGGTTGTTGTTGACAGTCCTGGAAATGTCGTACTTCTCCCCGGTTGAAACCTTTGCCATACCCGCGCCAACTTCTTTGAGCCACATGACATGCTTCTCATTCTTGCAATCAAAGTTCTTAACAAATAGCTCGGCCATGTTTATATGTTACTTGGGATTCTTTTCTATAAGTAGACGCGCACTTGGATCAGTAATTTTTGTCCATTTGGGTCTCCAAATCTCAGAGATGAGATGATCGTTGTCCTTTCCATACATTTTCCAAAAGATGTTTCTGTACATAGCCTCTTCCTTCGTGAGAGGGGTGTTATGACCATGGGTCATTTTCTTTGTGTCTCTTAAACACATATCGTCCACGTTGTCTTCGGCGTACTTCCTGATCTCATCCACCCAGTTTGTTCCTACTGCGTCACTCATCCCATCTTTCTGTCGCCATAGAATATCATCTGGGAGATATCCTGTAAATGCTTCTCGTAGGATTTTCTTCTCAATGTCCCCCCTCTTATCATTCTGGTTGATGCTCATACAAAGGTCTATGAAGTTCTTATCAAGGAATGGAACAATCAAATCTAGACCGTGGGCACCCGCACATCTATCCGCCCTCAACCCATCAAACTGATGAATCAAACGAAGTCTGCGCATATTTTCACAGGCAAACTCATCCACATTTGGTGCGTTATGGAAATAGAGGTATCCACCCAAAATCTCGTCACTCCCCTCACCCGAAAAGATGTACCGACACGGGGTGTGTTGTTTGATGTACTTGCATAGAAGCCACATAGGTGTACTCGCCCTAACTGTCGTCGTGTCATAGGATTCCAGGGAATGAATGACATCATTGAGGTGAGCAAGACCCTCTCTAATAGTAAACTTCACCTCTGTATGATCCGTATCCAGGTACTTTGCAACTTTTCGGGCAGCTTCCAAATCAGGACTTCCCTCTAAACCGATGGAGAATGTCTTAATCTTCCCCAACTTTCTAGCTGCGATAGAACAAATCAAACTACTATCAAGACCACCGGACAACAAGAATCCGATGTCACGCTCTGTGTTGTTTATGCGCTCATGAACGGCGTGTTCTAAAGTCGTTCTCAGTGTATCACGGTACTCAATATTCAAATGCTTGAAAACCCTCCAATATCCCGTATGGTAACATACAAAGTCATTGATGTATGAATCATAAATATGACCGGGTGGGAACACCTCAATCTTAGAGTTGAGAAAAAGAAGAGCTTTGGCCTCACTCGCAAACGCAATTGAATCCTTATCATAACGTGTGTAGAATAGAGGTCTCACACCAACAGGGTCACGGGCAGCGATGACCCTCTTACCATCCGTGTAGACGAGGGAAAAGTCGCCATTAATCTGATCCATAGCACCCATTATACCGTAGTACTTGATGAGAGGGATGAGAACTTCACAGTCACTCTTACTCGCTTCATGACCAGTGAGATGTTCACGGTAGTTGTAAATCTCACCGTTGCATACCAACATATGATCACCTTGTCTGAAGGGTTGCATACCCGCATCAGTGAGATCGTTGATCGCGAGGCGATAAAAATCCATTCGGCATTTACCTAGAGTTTTTGTGCGATAATCATCAGGACCTCGGTGAGTAAGTAGGTATGAAGATACCTCTACATCCTCACCGAAGAGGGCTAAGATGCCACACATATTTATTGTACAGGTGTTATTGGTTTTAAGTATCATTCACACTTCAATTTATATTCCAATAGATCCCTGTATGCGGCTTCATCAACTATTGGATCCATTTCTTGCCCGGACATATCAAGTGATTCTATGTTATCAACCAGAGCACTATGAAATCTCAAGACACAATAAAACGATGTATTTGTCCGTGCCGCAATTTGATCAATTGTCTCAAAATCGTAAGTCTCTATTTCTAAATAACGCATCACTTGTTCAGGGGTCCGTAATTTTGCAGTAGAATCTTCTATCTTTTTCATTCCATTTGACATGTCAAATGACGGCCAAACTCCACGTCTCGCTCTAAATGATGATACATAGTCTATACACTTATCAGCAATCTTCTTATCGCGGAAACACATGAATCTTGATTTTTGTGTCGGATCCACAAGACTGAGATACGTACCGTTTACATTTAATTTTACAAAGTGGTACTCCATATAATTATATTAAGGAAATAAACTTTAACTAATATATATGAACTTCCCCCAAACAGCTGGTCAATGTCAATATATGCTTGCCCTTCGCTCTCCTAAACCAATTATTATTGGTACAGGACCCGCTGGCACTGGTAAAACGATGTTAGCCTGTCAGGTAGGTATTGAGCACATCCAGGAGTCTTTTAGGGGTAAGGTTATCCTGACGAGGCCAATCGTAGCAGCGGATGAAGATATGGGTTATCTTCCAGGAGATATGGAGCGCAAAATGGAACCCTGGACACGCCCAATGTTTGACATATTTGAAAAGTATCTTTCCCATAACCAGATGGATCGTTGTATCACTATTGAACCCCTGGGTTATATGCGGGGTCGTACATTTGACAACACAGTCATCATCGCGGACGAAATGCAGAATAGTACCCCCAATCAAATGAAAATGCTTTTGACTCGCATCGGTTACAATACAAAGTTAATCGTCACGGGGGACCTAGAACAATCTGATCTCGGTGAGGATAATGGTCTCGCATTCCTCACATATAAACTCCATGGTATGGAATATGACTATATCAAACATGTGCAAATGGATGAGAGTGACATTGTCAGACATCCAGCTGTAAATGAAGTACTTAAAGTTTTGAGTGTATGATAACGGAGTATGAAGAAAGTAATCGTTGCTCTCCCGGGTCGTGAATATTCGGGTAATTTTCTTAAAAAATGGTCGGAAACTCTGATGGTACTCACACAAAAAGGGTACAAGGTGGCACTTATAAACGAGTATTCTAGTTTTGTTCCATTCTCACGAATGAAAACATTGGGTCTAGATGTCATGCGTGGTGCATCACAGGTTCCATATGACGGAAAAATGGACTATGATGTTTGGCTTACTATTGACTCCGACATTATATTTACATCTGACCAAGTTGTTGAACTCATAGAGGATATAGATAAATATCCAGTCGTATCGGGTCTGTACCGAATGACAGATCTTAAACATTATGCAGCTGTCAAAGATTGGGACGTAGAATATTTTAAAAAACATGGAACTTTTGAATTCCTAAAAGTAGATGACATAGATACATCAGAAAAACATATGAAGGTTGCCTATAACGGAATGGGTTTCTTTGCGTGTCGTAAAGGTGTCATTGAAAAACTCAAGTATCCATACTTTAGTTATCCACTCATAGAGATGGAAACTGAAGATGGGAAGATATTGAGGGATATGTGCTCAGAAGATGTAGCGTTCTGTAAGAATCTTAAGGATGCTGGATATGATGTAATTGTGAATACGAGCCTCCGTGTCGGTCACGAGAAAACTCTTGTAATTTGAGGTTCTGCACTTCGTTGTTGAGGAACTTTGTTTTTGTTTCCAACTCTTGAAGCTTCTTTTCAACAAGAAGTTTTTCTTGAGAGTACCGTTTAAAAAGTGATTTCATACTGTCGTACCACTCATATAATTTTTGTACGTCTTCGTCTATATTGTTATACTTTTCAACTAATTTGTAGTCAAATGGTAGATCCCGAATATCGGCAGCAATTTCGTCTAACCGAGTTTCGAGACCATCACACTTATCTTTGATTTCGGCGTGGGATTCCATACTTACCATACCTTGGTGTTTTATTTTTAATATGCTCCGACGCGTTCAAACTTATTTTCAGAGTCCCCCATAATCTCTGCAGCTCTTGGACAATCTGTTACAACTTCAACCATAAACCCCTTTTCAATCGGATCTAACTTTTTTGCGAATGGTTCATATGCGTTGTGACTACAATGAATCATACTTTTATTAGCTACATATGGGTATACGTACGCAAATAGAAACATCTGATCTACGATGTAAACATCCCGTTCTTCCGGTAAGTTTTTAAGAAAAGACTGCATGAGTTCCAAACCAGGGACGAATTGGAGAGGGCACTGATTTACGTTTCTAGCGCCAGTGGGAACACCAATGTATTCTAGACAGTTATTTTTGCAGCCAAATGCACCCGCAATAATTGGACATGTGTGATGTTTATGATCACGTGCGATATGAAAGTCTTTGTCGGAATTTAGCCACTCCTGCACACAATTCACTTCTCTCTGAGTGATTCTTGAATCTGCATCACGAACAATTGTGATAGCATCTTTGATGAAGAGATCTTCAAACCTCCATAGAGTATTTGAAGCCTTTGCCTTTGTACCTGGATGATGAACAACTTCAACGTTGTCTTGTGTTTTCAACCAATCCACAACATTTTGGGGTACAGTGTCATTGTAGTGAACTCGGACAATCCAGCCTTCATAGAACTTCTTTGCATCCAAAACATTCTCAATAATTCCGTAAGTATACACTTTATTGTCTCCCCAAACAGAGTATGAAATATACTTCATTGCTATTTAAAGGGGTGTTTACTTTAACTTATATAATGGTGAACATTTCCTATGCCATCTGCGTATGCAACGAGGATCGGGAGCTTAACTCACTCATAAACTTTCTACTTAAGGTTAAGGGTGAGGAAGATGAAATCAACATCCTCGTTGATTCCACGAATGTGACACCCGAAGTTCGAGAGGTACTGAAGTCCTATGATGACAAGATTGTAGTTAACGAGCGGGAGTTTGACGGAAAGTTTTCTGATCATCGTAACTACCACGCGACAAAGTGTAAAGGTGATTACATCTTTGTAATTGACGCAGATGAGATGCCACAGGAGGCCCTAATTGTAAACATCAAGTCTTTTGATGGTGACATCATGTACATCCCACGAATCAACATCTGCCCGGGATACACCGCGCAGTGGTTGGACGCTCATAAGTTTAACCTTAACGAAGTGGGTTGGATCAACTTTCCAGACTATCAGGGTCGTTACTACAAGAACAATGGGAAGATCAAGTGGGAGAATGATCTCCACGAACGTCTCACCGGTTCCGACAACGTCGCAAAGGTTGATGCCAAGCCTCTCGTTTCCCTGCTCCACATCAAGACTGTTGAGCGCCAAGATAAACAGGGGGAGTACTACGATTCTCTGTAAGTTGGTTTAAAGTTTTTTAACATATAAAATGTAATGAAAGTCTCTGACTATATCACAAACTTTCTCATAGAACGCGGAGTTCAAAAATGCTTTTCTGTCACGGGTGGATTTGCGATGCACTTGAATGATTCGTTTGGTGAGAAATTTGACGTAACGTATACCCATGGTGAACAGCCCGCGGGCTACGCAGCTCTGGGATGGTCTGCCTATGAGCACAATCCAAGTGTGTGTTGTGTAACTTCCGGGTGTGGCGCAACAAATGCAATGACTCCATGTCTCATCGCGTATCAGGATAGTGTCCCTGTATTCTTCATTAGTGGACAAGTGCAAAGTAAAGACAATATTAGGTCACGTGGTGGTAAGGATCGGGGTTACTTTGGTTCTGATTGTGACATCGTTGAATGTGTTAAAGGTATCACGAAATGTGCGATTGAACTTCGTGACCCAAGTGAGGTACATCGCGTTCTTGAAGAATGCTACGAGAATCTCACAACTGGGAGATTGGGTCCAGTTTGGTTATCCGTACCAGTTGATGTACAATCAATGCAGGTCCCAGAAATACTTCCAACACGTCTAGCTCTAAAGAGGGTAACAGATACACAACTTCCGCAAGACTTTCTTGACTTATGGTCAAAGTCTGAGAGACCTATTGTCCTCGCCGGTAATGGTATTCATCTTTCCAAGACACGAGAACAGTTTAGAAAGTTTCTGAAAGAACACAAACTTCCATACGTTGTGAGCTATTTTGGAAGTGATTTGGGAGATGATTACACAGGTAAAGTGGGTATTCTAGGAAATAGATCGGGAAACTTTGCCATCCAAAACGCAGATCTAATCCTGTGTCTAGGGTGTCGTCTCTCAAAGAGTATCACCGGGTACAATAGACAACTGTTTGCACGGGAAGCTAAAATTGTCTACATAGATGTAGATACTTCGGAGTTTCTGGAAAAGAAGGAAGTTGATGTGAAGATACATATGGATCTTAAAACATTCTTTGATATCAAACTTCCACAGACAAAAATACAACCCGACTGGATTACAAAAAACCGGGAGTGGAAAGATATGTGGGACAAAGAATTACCTCCTAAAAACGATGATCGTGTGTGTCCTTACAGGCATCTTCAGAAGTTCTTCCACGAGAAAGGTGGCAATTCTGTGGTGACAATGTCATCGGGTTCTATTGTTTGTGTTGGATGGCACACATATAGTCATAAACCAGGTGATCGGTTGATCATCAGTAGTCATGGAGATATGGGATTTGAAGTTCCCTCGGCAATTGGTGCATCTTTTCATGGTAAAAGGGTTTATGCTATTGTGGGAGATGGTTCATTTCAGTTTAATATTCAAGAGCTACAGACCATAAAACACCACAACTTACCGGTGACTATCATGGTGTTCAACAATAATGGCTACGAGGCTATAAAGATATCACAGAATGCAGTCTTCAAACGTCAATTTGGAACTGGGTGTGACTCTGGTATAAGTTTTTGTGATATTGAAAAGATCGCAAAAGCTTATGATTTGAAGTATCATAAGGTTGAGCGAGATGAAGATATTTCGTATATTGAGGAAAATGAGGGACCCATTATTGTAGAAATTGTTTGCAATGCACAAGGAAGATACCCTAGGGTAGCAAATAAACCTATGCCCGATGGGACTTTCAAAAACATGCCACACGAAGAGATGTCACCATTCTTAGATGATGAGACACTCAAACAAAATCTATATGTTCGCCGAGTCTCTTCTTAATGACATCACACCGTTGTGAGTACTCTTCCATCTCCAATCTTCTGTCTTCACAGAGTGTCTTCATATACTCATATTCAAAAATCAATGCGTTTGTAATGGCATCATCAAAATTAGTAATAAAATTCTCATCAGCTTTGAAGATGATATACCTCGTCTCAACTTTATCAATCAGTTCATTCTCATATAAAAACTTTACAAAGTCGTAACTTCTCAGATCAAACGTACCACCCATACACGTCACGAGACCTCTTTGTTTTATCAGGATGAGCGCATTTGTCACTACATCACAGAACTCATCTGATAAAATAAACTTTTCATTCTGTTCATATGAATTAGCGAGATCACTCCTTCCTATACAAATATAGTCAATGTCATCGGCATATTTAGATTCCAACATGGAGTTCAAGTTTGCAATACCTTGTTTGGATTCTATGTTTATACCTCTAGTAATGTCGTGATGTTTAGAATACTCTGTAAACTTGGAAAGAGCAAATGAACTCTCAATCATGGGTGCAACAACACTGTCACTATCCATCTCCATCGCCATATTAAAATCTGTCTTCGCTTCCGCGCCACCAATTTTAATGTTTAGATCCAAACCAACCTTATTTGTTACACTTCTCAGTTTATATACATTGAGAGGGTGTGCACCCTCATCTTCAAAAGAAGTTTTTACACCCACTACACTAAAGTTTTTCAGTGAAGTCAATGATGTATTCATTTTATAAAATTGTTTAATCTTCTTTATACGAATTAATAAAACAATATGGTTCATCAAGTTTTGAAATGTCTCTAATCTGGTATGTTGCTCCAAACTTTTGAGCCCATTCGGATAGTAGGAGTTTTTCTGAATACACGAGATTATACTGTTTATCATTGCGATGACCCTTCACATATTCCAAAACAACCTTCTTGACATCTTCAACATCTATGAAATCAAAATATCTATCCCGTTCAATGATGACATGTCCATCTCTTTTACACACTGCACTAAATCTTGGGGGGAGTTCCCCGGGTCCGTAGCATCCCCAAATCCTGAGCGAGTAGGCATTTGGAATAGTTTCAATGCGTCTATCTATCAACCATTTTGAGAGACCATACGGATCAGTCGGTGGATTTCCACGTAAAGCTGCACCACTAGAGAAGTAAATCAATTTTCCTTTGAAGACTCTGACAACATTTTCAAACATGAGAAGGTTTTTATATATGACTTCACCACCATCTACTTTGAGACGACTTCCACCCATAACCGCACAGTGGATCACAACATCGTATGTATGCGTTTTGAAATATTCTTCTACCGCGTGTTGATCTGTGAGATCCAAGTCAAGTCTGGTAACACCCACCCAATCTAGATATATCGCGAGATTCTTACCAATAAAACCGTTCGCACCTAAGACACAGACTTTTGTCATCTTATTTAAAGTTAATTCAATACTTTAACCTATATGATTTTTCTCATTGACTTGGACGGAACTTTGATTGACAGTGATCATCTTCATTATGAAGCGTGGTCTAGAGTTTTAAATCAGTCACCCGAACATATTGAACATATCATCAAAACAATTGGTATGGAAAAGTATTTAGAACGTTCAAACTTTCAAAGACTCAAAAATATAAAGTTTGAAGAAATGACCAAGATTCAAAATATTGATTTCGTTGAAAATGCAGACAAGTTCATTGATTTCATAGATGAGAACAATATCAATCATGCCGTTGTGACACATACGGATAAATTCGTAGTTGACTTTTTTAAAGATAGAGTTCCAAAGTTGAAAACCCTAGAAAATTGGGTTGTTCGCGAAGATTACGATAAACCAAAACCAGATCCGGAATGTTACAAATTGGCTCTAAAACTATATGGAAATGGTGATAAAAATATTATAGGGTTTGAAAACTCCGAACATGGTATAAAGTCGCTGTCACATGTCACACCCAATATCATCAAGATTAACAAAAAAACAAACTACTTGGACGTTATTAAAAGTATAAAGAGTTTGCCGTTATGTATGGTATAATGAAGATCATTTATTGTGGATTTTTCAAAACAGCGTCTCGTAGTATCGGTGATTTTATTGACAATGTACGTGCATATGAACACTATGTGGGAAGACATGTAGATTTACATTCACATCCGACAGATGCTATTTTTGGGCCAGGTGTATTTCGTTTAAACAGTGACGACATGTGTTCCTGTATTCATACAGGTACTGTAGATGATCCAAAAGTATATGAGTTTTTGGAAAACCACGATGATATGATTGCCCGGGATTTTCCATATTTTGGTATGTATAAATACATTAACGAGAAGTATGAAGATTCAAAATTTATCATATGTATTCGTGACACGGAAGCCTTTCTTAAAAGTTATGTAAAACATTTCAACGGACAACTTCCCGTTGCTAGGGATAAATGTAACCGAGCAGTTATTGGTATGAGTGGTCCTATTGAACCTAGACATTATTATAAGTTATCATGTTTGTATGAAGAACATAATCAGAGAGTTTTAGATTATTTCAAAGACAAACAAGGGAAACTCCTCGTTCTAAAGTTTGAAGACATTGGAACTGAAAAGTTTGAGAAGGATATCTTAGACTTTTTAGAGTTGGAAAATCCAAACAACATTAAAATGAAACACATTGCTTAAAAGTATTGAAGCATAACATAACATAATGCCCAAGAAAGTTTGGTATGCACCCAACAAATTTGAATCATATGGGGAGGAAGAAATTAAAGCCGTTGAGGCTTGCTTGCGCGATGGCTGGCTCGCTGGCTTTGGTGATCGCTCTATGGAGTTTGAAAAGCGGGTGGCGGACCTCTTCGGAAAGAAGCATGGCCTCTTTGTAAACTCCGGGAGTAGTGCTATCCTTTTGGGTCTATGTGCCTTAGACCTACCCAAGGGTTCTGAAGTTGTCACACCCGCGTGTGGATTTGCAACAACTGTAGCACCCCTAGTACAGTTGGGTCTCAAGCCTGTATTTTGTGATGTTGGTCTCAATACATATGTACCCAGTGTTGAGGATCTTAAGAAGGTTGTCACGCCTGAGACAAAGTGCCTCCTCCTTCCAAACCTCATTGGTAACATACCCGATTGGCCCGCTATTAGGGAGGCTTTCCCAGACCTCATTCTCTTTGAAGACTCTGCTGACACTATCACTCACACACCTTGCACGGATGTGAGTACAACGAGTTTCTACGCGAGTCACGTGATTACCGCCGGTGGTGTCGGTGGTATGGTCATGTTTAACGATGAGGGGCACCTCAAGAGATCTCTCATGTTTAGGGATTGGGGTCGCATCGGTGACAATATTGAGGAACCCAGTGAACGTTTCAATCACTCCGTTGATGGTATTCCGTATGACTGGAAGTTCCTGTATGGTGTAGCGGGGTATCATCTCAAGGCTTGTGAAATGAACGCAGCCTTTGGACTTGCACAATTGGATAAGTTGGAGGGTTTTCTTCGTAAGAGACGTGAGAATGTGAAGAGGTACCTAGAGAATCTCAAGGATTGTTCATACTACACACTTCCAGATGATTCCCAGATTCCAAACTGGCTCGCGATTCCACTTCAGTGCCCCGATCGTCTAGAGGTTGTTAAGTTTTTGGAGGAGAATGATGTTCAGACCCGTGTCACCTTTGCCGGTAACATCACACGACACCCAGCATTCCGTGAGTATTTGGGTGAGTTTGAAAATGCCGACAAGATCATGAAAGATGGTTTCCTTTTGGGTGCCCACCACGGTCTAGACATTGAAGATGTTGACCGTGTGTGTAATTTGCTTAAAACATTTGCGGCTACTAAAGTAAATGCCTAATGCATTGGTAACAGGGGGGTGTGGTTTCATCGCATCCAACTTTATTAATATCATGCATAAACGGTATCCCGATATCACGTTTGTGAATATTGATAAACTTGATTACTGTTCCAATGTTAAAAATGTTAACGAAGGTGCATCTGTACTATTCCAGGGTTCTTTATGTAACACAGAGTTTGTTGAAAGTATCATAAACTTTTATAAATTTGATTACGTGTTTCACTTTGCTGCCCAAAGTCATGTAGATAACTCATTTCTTGACCCAATCAGTTTCACCATGGATAATGCGTATGGAACACATGTACTGATTGAGATGTGTAGAAAGTATATACCCGATGCGGAGATTATTCACTTTAGCACCGACGAAGTTTATGGTGAGTCTCTCACAGATGAACCCTTCACAGAACTTACAGGTGTACTTAAACCCACTAATCCATATTCGGCATCTAAGGCGGCAGCTGAGATGATCGTTAGGTCATACATTCAATCATTTGATATGGATATCAAAGTGATTAGGTGTAACAATGTATATGGCCCAAATCAATATCCAGAGAAACTCATACCAAAGTTTAAGAGACTATTGAGGGAAGGTAAGAAGTGTACGATTCACGGAACCCGTAGTGCTCAGGTTAAGAGGGCCTTCATGCATGTTGACGATGTCGTTGATGCAGTTGATACTGTGTGGAAGAAGGGTACATCTGGTGAAATCTACAATATAGCATCCGACGATGAAATATCCGTCATGGAAGTTACGAAGTTGATGATAAAAACTATTTTGGACACAGAGGATTATGACAAGTGGATCACATACGTGGATGATCGTCCATTTAATGACACGAGGTATCACATTTGTGCCAAAAAGTTGAAGGAGTTGGGATGGACACAAAAGAAGCGTAGAGAAGATCTTATTAAATTTCTAAACGATTAAAGAATACATCAACCATAACCATATAATGACATTTTACCTCCCAAATTCTATGGGATGGGGTAATGTTGCTCTATGTTTATCTGATTTAGTATATAGATCACCAAAACCACGTGCCTTCAAAAGTTTGATGGATGTGGACCGGGGTGTCACTTTTCATGGGTTTGAAATTGCCGACGATCCAAATGAGGAAAAGTTCGATCACAGAATTCTCATAAATCCCGCGTACTTTCATAAAGTTCACTCAAACTTGAATCAAATCATCAAACCGACAGATGAACTTCAGGAAATTATCGATAAGCACTCACATGGACTCACTATAGGTATGCATATTCGTCGTGGAGCATGTTCTCAAGATTCTAAAGACATTGGTTGTCATGGTAAAGATGAAAATGGAAACATCAAGAAAGCATACTTTGCTAAAGATAGTGCTCTCGAAAAGTTTATCAAGATTGTTGAACATACGGATGGTAAAATATTTTTAGCAAGTGATAGTCGTGAAATTAAAGATATGTTCAAAAAGCGTTTTCCAGATAAAATTGTAACCCTTGAGCATGACATTGTACTCACATACAAGTGTGACACACTCAAGAACTATAATGTCACGAGGGAACAGAGACTTGCGTGTTATGTTGATTGGTTCTTACTTTCAAAATGTAAAGAGTTATACATAACGGCTGGTAATCATGACCTAACCGATTTATCCACATTTGGCTACAGTGCCGGAGCGTATGGGCGATCAAACATTCATTTTGTCTTCAATTAATTTGAAGTCCAAAATATTTACACGATGATCTTGATCTTCGTTTAGAATGTATTTAACATTTTTGATATCTACCCTCTTTCCGTAAAGTTCATAAAACTTTTCTTCAATCCTCTTCTTCTTTTCTTCAAACTGTTTGAATTCCTCAACGAGTTTGTTGAAATTAATCTTGTCCAAGTTCTTATAATTTTGAACGTAGGCTTGCCAATTTGAGGGTTTCCTTGTGTCATGGTCAACCGTGCTCACTCTCTCAATGTTTGATGTTTGATGAGCTATAGGTATATTGAGGATAGGTTTATTCATAGACATCATGAGACCATGAATTGCGATATCCGGTGCTTCTTCCATGTTCAGGTTTGTCAGGAATGACAGTGCAAAATCAAAGTTTACCCAAATAACTTCCGCACCCCCATTGTTTGGGATTTGGTAGACTTGTCTAATTTTTGGTTGAAGATTGAAGAATGGTGAAGTTCCCATGTTTATAAAACCGTTTTGCTCAACCTCATCGGGGATACTTTCTAGGATCTTATCCCAATCCCTGTAGAAAACGACATCGTCGTCAATGTGCAGGGCACTCTCAATCTTCTCATCCACCATCTGCTTCATCATGATGATGGTCTTTACAAAGTTACTCGTCAACTTGGGACCATATGGAAGGTTTAGCTTTGCATTAAGCCATTGTACGAAGAGGTGGTCGTGATTGTAGTCCTCAATCCAACGAATATCTTTGATGGGCACTCTCTCTTTGAGATGTTCCTCTAAGAAGACCTTTCTCTCAGGTGCAAGGTTGGGACAATGCTTAATGAATGCAACTTCAGGTATCTTCATATACCTGAATCTGTATTAATTTCTATAAGTATAATAAATGTCTGACATTACTTCTACTATGCGAGCATCCAGGATGTACAACAACGCCAAGGCGATTGCCTCTGGTAAGGTTGACCTTGAAGTTTCGTGGGGTACCGTTGGTGGTATTCTCCTTCTTGGTTTCTTCTATATGGTCACCGCGTCCATCGGTATCGGTGTCTTCTCCAGGTGTGATGCCATGAAGGGTAAGCCTGTCCAGGAAAACCTCAACAAGTACCTGGCGGCTACCCTTACCATTGCGCTCACCATCCCCTTTACCCTCCTCATCACCAAGCTTGCTAAGAATGAGGCGGGTGTCTTCATGATTATCTATTCCCTCATGGGTCTCATTGGTGGAGCTGCGGCTCTCAACTGGACCCTCAAATGCCCAGATGCCAAGGAAGCTGAGAAGGGCTACTCCGCGTTCAGTGTTGTTCTCTTCACCATTACCCTTCTCGCGTCCTTCTATGTGATGAAACCTAAGGGTATGAAGCTCTCTCGTGGTTTGGGAACTAAGATGGGTGGTATGGGTAAGTCCCTCGGTTTTGGATCTAAAAAGATTTAATTACCTACACTAGAGGATGAGACCCATAGCTGTAAATATATATATTCTCATGATGCTCGTGGCCTACGTGATGCGGAGGGCAGGAACATTTACAATGAATGAAAAAATAAGAATGATTGAATATGTGAGTTACATGGCACTCAATCCCAATAGGGTGGTGAATCCAAGCATAGCCAACCTACCATTTTTGAGCTCAGCTTCGGGGGTGAATGCCCCAATTTTCTCAGTGGTGAAGTTTTCAGCCGTGAACAGAGACGCGAGTGCCAATGTAGTAACAACGCCAGTCGCAGCGATAGCATACCCAGGATCCTCAATCTGCTGAATGACATTCTTACCTGTCATCATCCAGTTTAGAGAACCCCAAAGGAAACCCTGCATAGCGGCGCGACCATTGAGGACCTCAGCGAAACGAGTCTTGGGATCGTATGACTCTGGCTCCGGCTCTGGCACCTGAACAGGTTCGGGGGAAGAGCGAATCTTTACAGGTCCACGTGTACGACGCTTAGTGCTCAACTTAGATTTATGATGCACGTGATAGGATGGCTTAACCGACGAACAAATGAGAGTGCTCATTTTATATATTCTAAAAGATTCGTATCTTTAAACCACTCTAAAAAAGTGGAACGTGGGGGTGAAGAGATTCGGTTAGAAGAAGAGATGCGATACCAACCATCGCTAGACGACCATTTACAAGCTCAGTCTCAGGCTTCCAAAAGCCCTGAATGTAGCCCTCATCCTTAGGATTCGCCGCTGTTCCGAGGAACGCCAAACTGGCAACAGCGACAGAGAGACCGATGTTCTCACTAAACTGGGTACTGATGGAATTACCAGTCATGATCTCGTCAATCACAGCAGAAGTGAAACCAATCATAGCAGCACGACCATTTACGCGCTCAGCAACCGACAGGAAATCATTGGGGCGCTCAATGGGTGTGAGCACAGGAGACTTGAAAGTGGATGAGGCCTTCTTAGAAATCTTATTTGTTTTGACAACTGGCTTGTTAACAGACGCAAGAATGAGAGTGCTCATTTCTGCATTGATGACGTAAGCAAACTTTAAGCTTGTTTGTTCTCCTTGATGAGAATCTTGTTCAAAATATAGAGTTGGAGTAGTAAACCAACACCGGTGTACCCGACGGTGAAGTTCATACCATACTTTCTAGATTGGTAAATGAGCCACAGGGAACTCGCTAATATACTAAGCATCACAGCATTCTTAGACTTTTCGTCAACTTCTTCGGATTTCTTAAAGTCTTGGTGCATCTGAATGAAACCAATACCGAAGGCGATCGCAGCAAGTACGTTATCGGTATCCATTTTTAATATATGGTAAGAATATAAAATGGACGCTATCATCGAAAAGTTTTCGGGTAAGATTGACGCTAAGGCTGTCATCACAATGGTTGAAGAGATCAAGAGAGAATACCTGGGAGACGGTCTCCAGAAAGAGGACATCCCTCCAATCGTCGCGAAGTTGATGATGAACGCCGCCAAGTTTAAGGGGCTCGAGGGTCCTCAGAAGAAGAAGCTCGTGATCGCCGTGCTCTACCACCTTATTGAAGAGATTGATGAAGGTGAAAAGGATTCCGAGTTTGAAACCATCCTCAAGACCATGGTTCCACCTATTATTGATGGGTTTGCTGGTATGCTTAAAGCTAACAAGGCCGTCCGTGATCTGTTTTCGTGTTGCATGAAACCAAATTAAGGATTTGAATTGTTAATGAAGTAGTATGAAGTTTCCTCCTCTGGAGGTTATGGTACAGTACGGAATATATACCGTAAAAGAGTTACAGCGATTCTCTAAAGGACTTGTCCCGAAGAAGAAGAACCTAAGTGTACTTAACGAGTGTGAAAAGTGTGCTTTTGTGTTTCCAGGACCCACGTGTAACAATTGTCCGGTATGAAGTATTGTACCGTAAAAAGTTATATGTCTAGAGGACCCGAAGTTATAAGTAATAATCATATGTGTGCAGAGAGACAACTCATTCGTCGGCTTTACCGTGAATGTTTAAAAAAGGGTTATAAACCCCATCAATTTACCGAATGGCTACACCGAAAATATGGTCATCTTGTTGTATTTAGAGCAAACGTTCACGGAGACGCTATATCATTACCATGTGTTTTATGCAGGAAAATGATAGAGCGGTATGACATATGCTGGAGTGCACATGATGGTTCTAAATGGGTTCATAGCAGAAAATCAGAAGAATTGCCACTTTCACTACCGACTGCTAAACAAAAAAGAATGTTAGGTTTTGGGAGTGATAATAAGACCTAACGCGGATTCCAAATTATTGTGACTTCGTTTTAGTGGTTTAGTTCTCTTTAGTTTTAGTGCGTTATTAGATGACGAAGCATTCTTTATTTCATCCATCCGCTTTGTGTTTGAAATAATGGGTACCACCTTATTTATTACGGGTGCACTTTCAATCTTCTTAGGCTCGTCAACATCCCTCGTTTGGTTTTCCCGAAACTCTTCTATAGTCATATCACCGCCAAATTCTTTTAGAACGAATCTATTTGGTGCAGGTTTAACTGGACCAATTTGATTAAACATTTTTTTACGCATCATCACTACGTTTCCACAAACACGACTACCTATTGTACAGCCATATTTATCTATTGCGTGGGACTTTACACAACTCCATGAACAGTAATTGCCAGCCGTGTAAAACTTATTTCTACGATCGTCGTATTTGTATGGCATACTTAAAGGTGTACCCTCGAAGGAGTGACAACACCACCAACACCACATAAAGTAATTTTTTACCAAGTCTTTAAGTTTTGAATAAAATGTTAAATAATAATAGAAATGGCTAAACGTCAGAAAATGTATATGATCATAGCTTTGGTTGTCATCGCAATTATTTTGATTGTCATGTTATTCAGGAAAGGTGAAAAATATACACCGGGTGATACCACTTTTTTTGAGAGTGAGATACCAGGTCCAGAGGAGGCCACTATTATTCAACCAGGTGAACTGGAAAAGGGTAAGAAATATAGCACTCCAAACGGAGAGTATTACTTAATGCTGAGACAAGATGGTGAACTTGTATGGGCTAAAGAAGATGGTGAACTTCTCTGGTTTCTGACTAGTGAAGGTGCTGGAGATAACGCTAAAGCTCGATTCATGAAAGATGGTAATATTTGTGTGATAGGTACAAACTTGACAATGTGCACTGAAACTGCCAATACCGATGTACCCGAAGGTCAACATTTAATTATCCTAACAAATGAGGGGCGATTCTATATAGATCGCGGTCTTGGTACAAGAAGGCGGCATCTTTTTTATCCACCATTAAGACCAGAAGATGAGAGAGCTTAAACGCTCATAGAAATCCCCATTCTTGGTGTGAGAGCTGTAACTTTATGTTTTATGAATTTTGGTATGACGAGTAGATCACCTGGTCCTAAAACATATGTACCATGTCCGTCAATTTCCCAACTTGTTTTACCTATACACTGCCAAAAGTATGTATTTTCTTCATCGTAATGCATGTCAAAACTTTTTGCACTATTTGTGATGCTCGCGTATGCATGACCAAGTGTGCAATTTAATTTTTTTAAGGCGCGTTTGACTTTTTCTATGAGGTGCCCTTCATTGAGTATGAAAAACCCCGGTGGTCTCATGAGAATTTCATAATCGTGTTTGATTGTGAAATCGTATAAATCAAAAAACTCTTCCCATGTCACAGTGTTACGATTCCATTTCCGAATGACTTTTACACGATCAGCTTCTATGTTACCCTGTACTTGATACCTGTTATACAAATAATACACAAGTATCAACAACAGTATGAGTATCATTACTAATTTATACGATATTATCTACGCCGAGTAAACACAGCTAAAGTTATAATTAAACACAGACAACACGAAATAACAGATCCTCCACCCGCGTATGTGAGATATTTGACGTTTGGATCACCCCATCTGAATCTCGTCGGCCACTGCGTGATGGGTAATTTGTTCCAGGGATATTGATCAAATGGTGGTTTCCTTCTTTTATAATTTGCAATTGTACTGTCCCACCATTCTGGGACTTCAGATGGGCTCATACCACGGTTGCAAGCGAGGACTATATCAGTGTTTGACATAGACCTAATATTCAAATCCTTTTCACAGAAATTGTATGAACTTTGACAAGTATCGAGTGCACCCTGTGGTACATATGTTCTAGTGGAGTCGTCACACACCCTGGGTCTACATTTAGCATTTTCCCTCAATATGTCATACCCATCTTTAAAGAACACCTGATTGTTGTCCAAATTTTCTATAAAATCCTTACAACCAGCGGCATTTTGCATGTTCCACGACGATACATCACATACCCCGTTTGTTATGTTGTAACATTTACACCACGAATTTTTAGGATAGTCGCGACAAAATTGTTCCGCAGTCTCTGCATATTTATCTTTCAAATATGTAGAGTTGCATATACTCGTACTTGTTCTCATCCTCGGTTCTTCATCCGTTGGATCTTCTTTTGCTAGACAGTATGCTTTGGCCTTTGAACCGTCGGTGTCATAATCTTTACAGGTTTTACCCCCACCCACAGGTTCTGTAAAATTTTCACTGTTACCACAAAACTCTGTGACTAACCCATCATAATTAAAGTAACTTTTGCATCCAGGAAATGAACTTAAGGTAGATAACGCGGCTGATGTCAGTGGAAATGCACTTCGGTTTGTCAAATAGTCGTCACCATAATCCACTTTCATCTGGTTATCTAAATCTTCGCATTGACCCATTGTATCTAATTACTACTCAGAATTAATTTCATAAAAGTTACCAGCCAACGTTATTCTGGGTCCGTCTGTTTTTTGAGTCTCAACGTAGTGTAACATCCATGGTGGAAAAATCATAATTGTTCCCTCTTGAATATTTGGTTTCATATAAACCGAGAATGCTGGATGATCTCTCAATTTTTTACAATGTACTCCGTGTTTTGGAATTGGATTTACAAAAACAAAGTCAGCATCCTTGAGAGGGTCATACTTTAAAAAACATGCAAAACTGAATAATATTTTTCTGTCTTCATGAACATGCCAGTGTAAATCTTGACTGTGGCCTTTCTCGTACCGGTTTACCCAAACATCCCTACATTCTTTACATTCCTGATTATTACATTGATTTGTAGTCAGTTCTACATCTATACCAAGTTCTTTCAAGTACTTTTGACCATGTGAACACACTTCATTGTGAATGTAGTCATTTATGATTGGATCTTTTTCGTTTTCAAATAAACTACTTCCAGCAGATGAAGAAATGAGACAATTCGCATTCCAACCGTCTGATTTTTCTAATTTGTAATCTTGTATATATTCCATGATCTTTTCGTTATCTGAAAGTTTGTCCATATATACAGGAAATCCATATATGTCTGCTATCATGATTACTATTGTTTAATAAATTTTAAAACCGCATCTAACTCAGCTTGGGTCATTTGTTTGGATTCAGCAGCCTTTTCCACAGATGGTCCGATTTGCTCCGCCTGCTCCATTTCCTCATATTTTTCTTTGGCGATCCGGAATAACCACACCAAAATCACCACGACAGAGATACCTAGTAAAATCTGATTCAATTTTAACTTTTTAAAGTTGACCTTCATTTTATACTCTCTATATAGATTTTATCTTCTTCTGAATCGTGATGGAAATGGTATTCCACCGCTACCATTCGAAGACGAGGAAAGTAAGAGTAAAACAAGCATCACACACGACATACTTATAAAAATTGTAGTACCACCCACACCAATTTGTTTAGATTGATCTGTCTTGAGTTCGTCAATTGTGACTGGTACATACGCCTGTAAGCCTGTGGGTAATCTACCTCTTATTCCATCAAACCTGGATGCCAAAGAACCCTCTTCATATGTGGGGGTTGGGGCACCCGTTGGACTCGTTGGACTCGTTGGACTCGTAGTACTAGATTGTTGTTCATTTACTGGAATACTTGAAGGTACACCCGATGGAGATCCACTTTGACTTTCATTCTGTTCCCGCAATGCCTGAAATTCTATCTCACAACTTTGAAATGCATCCAGTTCAGCTGCCTCATTTATTCTACCAACCTCAATGTTTTGCACCTGGTCACATATACCTATCTGATTTTGACATGTACCAGGTGTTGTCGTTGGTACATAAATATCACCTCCACAAATACCAGGCACCAGACAATCTTGACTACCCATGAGACTCGTCGCCGTACGTAATACACCTACGTTCTCATATGTTGCAACAGCTGTATTTATTTCATCACAGCCGGGTAAAGTTGGGTTACTTTCACAAAAAGTCAAAAAATCGGAACGTGCCACATTAATACACTTACACTTAGGATCAGATGGATTGGATGCACAGTAATCTATGCCATATTGTTTTAAAGTAGCGTCGTTGACTTTACTAAGGAGTTTTTTGTAACACGTATCTCCATTGTTGTCTACAACAGTTTCTAAATTGGCCGCATTTTCACAAAATCCCGTGGTATTGTAATTAGCCAGTCCTAGATTATTGTTACCAAATAACAACTGTTCATATACAGTATAACTATCGCGACCAGATTGCACACCACTTGAGGTGTATTTTGCATCTCCCGACATTGATTTTAGTGTACTACCACTAAGATTATCCCATCTACATTCTAAAACACCCACTGTTTCACCGCTACCACCCGCAAACCCACCTTCATTTTGTGTCAACTTTATATGACTTGCATTAGCACATGGATGACCAGTTGAACCTTCGAGGTAATTAATTTTACCACTGCTACATATATTTGTACATCGCCGTCTGGTAGAATCACCATTCAGAAATGACCTAGCTACACGCGTTGAATGTTGAATCCAACCTCCACAATTACTAGAGTAATCATTCTGGTTGTTTGGTCCATGTCCGTTACCACAATGACCTGCGTGTTCACCATCCGTATCGTTTGACCAAACTCTAGTGAATGCTGTCGGCATCTTAATTGTACTGGATATTTTTTCTCAGTCCAATATAAAAACACCATGGGTGGAGGTGGCACTCAGTCAATTGATCAAACTTTCAACCTAGAAGTTGTGAATGAGACAGTCTTTGAACAGATTACCAAAAACACAAATACAATCGCAACTGCGATGACTAACATCCAGGAAATGGAAATTGAGTTTGGTGTGATAGATACAGGGTGTAAAGCTACTATCGGTCAGACAATTAATGCAGATTCAACTACAATTGGTCAGCTAGACTCTACCACTCTAGGTGAATCAAAAGCTGCTATAGAGACGGAATTACAGGCTTCTGCACAGGCTGCTCTCGAAAAAGTGACAGAGGCGGGTAATTTTCAGTTTGGTGATGATCAGGATATAGATCAGGAACTTAATCTCGCGGTGCACAACGTTATAGAAAACGTATTTACGACTGAAAATCTTAATGAAGTCTACGCTGAAGTTGTAAACATCCAAGAGGGAAAACTAAAGGTTGGTGTGTGTAACGGTGAAATCACTTTTGATCAAAATATTATTGCTGTACTTACAGCTCAAGCAATTACAAAATCTATTTCTACCGCTATTGCTGAAAATGAACTACTGTCCGCTATCCACGCATCGTCTGGTGCTAGCGCAAGTACCGTAAACAAGGGTATTGCGGACATTGTAGACTCTATTGGCGACGCTCTCGCTGGTCCTCTGAAGTATGCCATTATCGCCTCCATTGTGTGCTGCTGCATGCTTGTTGTACTCCTCGTCGTCATGGGTCTCTCCCCAGCTGGTCAGTCCGCTACCAAGAACCTTGGTGCCGCTGGCGCTTCCCGCCTAGGTCGTCGCTTCTAAAATCCATTTGTAATAATTCCATCAACACCATACCTATACATATATTCCAACTCTTCGTCTTCTTTATGTGTATACGTATAAACTCTGATATCTTCATTTTTGCAGTGAGTTATGAACTGGTGGTCCAGACACGTCCAATGGAGGATCACCACGTCTAACGCCATGGTGATGAGAGGATATTCACTCTTATGGAAGGTTGTTTCAAAAGTTGAACCTATTTTGAATTCTTTTGGTAATCTGTAAACTATTTTTCTGTTGAAGCTACAAAAGAGAACATTCTCAGTAGATTCCTTCTCATAAAACGTCTCAAGGGCATTGACCACCCCCAAATCTGCACCCTTTATGTCAAGGATTAGAAGTGTTCGTCTTATTTGGGGTATCTCTTCATAAACCTGTTGAAGTGTTATGATTCCAAGTTCTTTTACTTGATCCAAACACATCTCCGAAATGAACTTACCTTCGGTGTACACATCATGGAACAAGACAAGCTCACCAGTCTCACAAAGTTGTACATCAATTTCAACACCATCGTATTCCCTATGAATAGCTTCCCTTATAGCTTCAATGGTATTGTCCTTGTACTTCCGGGAATATCCTCGATGGGCTATACACTTCATTAACTTAAAGCTATATTTAAAGATTCATGTAATGATTCTAAGTATTGATGTTGGTATAAGGAACTTGGCGATGTGTCTACTTGATGAGGATCACGGCAACCTCGTTAGGGAGTGGGATGTATCTGGTGTTCCACCCGAACATAAGGATGGTGTCTATGTCTCTCTACGAAAACACCTAGACGAGAGACCTTGGGTCCTCGGAGCCAAGACAATCCTCATCGAGAAACAACCCGACCGTAACAAGAAAATGATCTCAGTGATGCATTTCCTTCATGCCTATTTCATCATCAAGTGCCCTCATGCTGAGACGATACTATATGACGCTCGTCACAAGATCCCTGATGTCGCGGGACCTGGAAAGGCGCAGTACAATAAGAGAAAGAAGGTTTCCATAGAGAGGTGTGAAGCTTTTATCCGCCAAGATGATGTAAACGCACATTGGTTAGACACCTTCCTCAAGTCCAAGAAGAAGGATGACCTGGCAGACACTGTCATGCAAGCTCTCTCCTTCGTGAATAGAGTGGAGGTGACACCCGCATCAGCAAAAAAGAAAAAGAGTACAAAGTTAGTCGCTCGCAAACCCAATGAAAACCAGAAGAGGACAAAGTATTCGAAGTCAAACTTGGCATGGATATATCTCAATAAAGTGGAATGTGAAGTCCTCGAGAACAACAAAAGGTTTATGAAGGATCTCAAGAGGTACTATCGTGATATTGACGATTTGGTGAAGGAAATTAACACGAAATAATTTATACACAATTCTAAATGATACTTTATGTATTGTTGTTATCACTCTACTTTTA
>Ga0222719_10000675_pt1 | contig 34107 bp, 36 predicted proteins | sample C33_34DmetaG_FD_165039 | JGI IMG/M metagenome (GOLD analysis project Ga0222719, IMG submission 165039) | Estuarine water microbial communities from San Francisco Bay, California, United States - C33_34D | ecosystem: Environmental > Aquatic > Marine > Unclassified | place: USA: California... | reverse complement strand
GTAATGATAAAGGTTTTTTTCATTGTTTTGGTTGTGGAGCTCATGGAGATGTCATTTCTTTTGTAATGCAAAAAGAATCAATAGATTTTAAAGAAACAATCCAAATCTTAGCTTCAGAAATAGGGGTTAATGTAAATAATTATACATACAAAGATAAAAAAGTTCATGAAGAAGAGGCGAACTTTAGAAATATATATGAATTATCTAAAGTTTATTTTTACAATAATTTCAAAGATAAATCTGCAAATAGAGTAAAAAATTATCTTCAAAATAGAAAAATTTCTATAGAGGCAAGTCAATATTTTGAATTAGGTTATACACAAAATAATTCAGACAATTTAATTAGGTTTTTAGAGAGTAAAGGTTATTCTACTGAGAAAATTATTGAAGCAGGATTAGGAAGAAAATCTATTAAGAATGATAAATATTATGATTTCTTTAGAAATAGACTTATTTTCCCTATTCATAACTCAAGAGGGGAAGTTGTAGCTTTCGGAGGAAGGTCTTTAGATTCTACAGAGCCTAAATACCTTAATTCACCTGATACTATTTTATTTAAAAAACGAAAGTTAATATATAATTTTCATAGAGCAAAAAAATATGTTCAAAAGCATAAAATGCCCTTCATAGTGGTTGAAGGTTATATGGATGTTATTGCTTTATATCATATAGGGTTATACGGGGCAGTAGCACCTTTAGGAACATCACTATCTGAAGAACAATTATTATTGTTATGGAAAATTTCAGATGAACCTATTATTTGTATGGACGGAGATCAGGCAGGCTATAGATCTGCAATAAGGACTCTTAATATAGCTATGAAATTATTAAAACCTGGAAAGTCTCTAAAATTTGCTTTTTTAGAAAATGGAGATGATCCTGACAATCTAGTTTTTAAGGGTAAAAAGCAACAACTATTTGATATGATAGAAAATGCGATTTCTATGTTTAATGTTTTCTGGGATAGTGAAATTTTAAATATAGATTTAAATACTCCAGAAAAAAGAGCTGCTTTTAAAATAAATATGGAAAAAAAAATATCTTTAATAGATGATAAAAATGTGCAAAAGGAATATAAAAAATCATTTTATACTAATTATAATAATTTATTCCCGAATAATTATTATAATTTTAAAAAATATAGTTTTAAAACTAATAATAATGAAATAGATAAGTTAAATGCAGTTAGAGTAAAGAATAATACTTCTGCATTGCTTAGAGAAAAAAATCTTATAGAAGCTATACTTAATAATCCAGGTATATTAAAAAAGGTAGAAGAAGATTTTGCTATTTTAGTTTTTTCTAATAATGAAATAGAGACGTTGAGAATAGCTTTATTAAACATATATAAAAAAAATGGTGATATAACAGACATGAGCATTAGTGAGATTAAAAATGATTCAAAGTATAATTTTATTATTGAAGAGATATTTAAACCAAAAGATTGGGCAACAACCAGGTTTATTCCTGAATTTGTGAAAAAAAATGATGATCTAAATTATGTTGTAAAGTGCTGGAAAGAGGCAGCAAATTTACAAAAAAAGTGGTATAAAAAAGAAAATATATAGTGAATTTAGTTTAAGTTATTACTTGATAATTGCTTAAACAAAATATAATTAGTAGTATAATATTTCAAATTAGGTTTAGTAGAAAATAAATTATGGTTAAAAAAAGTAAAACAGTTACTAACAGTACCGATAATTCTTCTGTTGCAGATGAACAAATATCTGATATCAGCGAAGTAGAAATTAAAAAACTTATTTCTAAAGGGAAAGATAAAGGTTATTTAACTTATGATGAATTAGCAAAAGTTCTATCTCCTGAGAAATTTTCTTCAGAAAAAATTGAAGATATTCAAGCTATGATATCAGAACTGGGCATTAGTTTAGTAGATTCAGATGATGATTTAAATGATGTGGAAAATGAAAATAAAAATCAGACAATAAAGGAAGATAACCCAAAGGATAATGAATTAGGAAGAACAGATGATCCTGTAAGAATGTATTTAAGGGAAATGGGAAATGTGGAGCTACTATCTAGGGATGGAGAAATAGCTATTGCAAAGAGAATTGAGGCTGGAAGAGATTTAATGTTCAGAGGAATAAGTAGGAATCCCTTAACATTAAGAAGTATATCTAAATGGAATGTAGAATTAAAAAAAGAATTAATCACTTTGAGAGATGTTATTGATTTAGAAGCAACTTATGGTTCTGGTCCGGATGGCGCAACTGTTAATAATCCTCTTGCAACTGCAAAAGTAGCTGCAACAATTCAATCTAATGAAGTGAATGAGGAAATAGAATCTAATGATAATGAAGATTCTAATATTGAAGGTTTTAATAATGAAGAAGAAAATGATAGTCATGATGGAATGCCATCAATTTCTGCATTAGAAGAAATATTACAGCCGCAAATTTTATTAGCTTTTAAACAATTATCTAAATATTCAAAGTCTATGGATAAATACTGGCAACAAAATATCAATAATTTGATTGCTGGTATAGAAACTAAAGATAACGATAAAAATAAATTTTTTAGAAGTCAGCATGAGGTTTCTAGTATTATGCGAGGCTTACGTTTAGATACCAATAGAGTAGAAGAGTTAATTGATGAATTATATGGAAAGAATAAGAGGTTGTCTTCCCTTGAAGGAAAGTTGATTAGACTGGCTACAAAAAATAAAATTAAAAAAGATAAATTTTTAGAGTTGTATACAGGTAAAGAGATTCAAAAAGATTTATTAAGAAAATTATCTTTGAATAAAGATAAAAAAATTAAAGAGTTTATAAAAAAAGAAAGACCTCTAATTAAGGAGATATTAGCAGAAATTAAAGAGACAGCTGAATACTGCAGCTTGGGTATTACTGAGTTTAAAGTATTGGTTAAAGCTATAGAACGTGGAGAAAGAGAGTCAGAACAAGCAAAAAAAGAAATGATAGAAGCTAATTTAAGATTAGTAATTTCAATTGCAAAAAAATATACAAATAGAGGATTACAATTTTTAGATTTAATTCAAGAAGGTAATATAGGGCTAATGAAGGCAGTAGATAAATTTGAGTATAGAAGGGGATATAAATTTTCTACTTATGCTACCTGGTGGATAAGACAAGCTATTACTAGGTCGATAGCTGACCAAGCTCGTACAATAAGAATCCCAGTTCACATGATAGAAACTATTAATAAACTAGTTAGAACGTCTAGACAAATTTTACATGAAATTGGTAGAGAGGCTACTCCCGAAGAATTAGCTGAGAAGTTAGCTATGCCATTAGATAAAGTCAGAAAAGTAATGAAGATAGCGAAAGAACCCATAAGTTTAGAAACGCCTGTGGGAGATGAAGAGGATAGCCATCTAGGTGACTTTATTCATGATACAAATGCAATTATTCCATTAGATGCAGCAATTCATGAGAATTTAAAAGAGCAAACTACGCAAATATTAGCATCTTTAACTCCTAGAGAAGAAAGGGTGCTGAGAATGCGTTTTGGTATTGGTATGAACACTGATCATACTTTAGAAGAAGTTGGTCAACAATTTTCAGTTACAAGAGAAAGAATTAGACAAATTGAGGCAAAAGCATTACGAAAACTAAAACACCCATCTAGATCAAGAAAATTAAGAAGTTTTTTAGATGAAAAATAGTTAATTTTTGGGCCCGTAGCTCAGTTGGTTAGAGCAAACCGCTCATAACGGTTTGGCCGTAGGTTCGAGTCCTACCGGGCCCACCAAAAAATATCTATTTAAGTTTGCTTTCTTGCTACATTTAAGGTTAGTTTTAATATATAATAAATAATATTGTTTATTGGGGGAGGATTATAAAATGGATGCTAAAGTAATTTGGCTACTAGTATTTGTAGGATTATATTGGGCGTATTGTGTTTATTGGGGTATTAAAGGTCATTTACAGGCAAAAACTGCTAGTGATTATTTTTTAGCAGGAAGAGGAATATCCATTTGGGTTTTTATCTTGGCAGCTACTGCTACATCATTTTCTGGGTGGACATTTATGGGGCATCCAGGCTTGATATATCGGGATGGTTTTCCTTATGCATATGCTTCCTTTTATGCAATTACTATACCTTTTACTGGAGTAATGTTTTTAAAGCGACAGTGGATGTTAGGAAAAAGATTTGGTTTTGTTACGCCAGGAGAGATGCTTTCAGATTATTTTAGATCAGACTTCATAAGGATTTTAGTAGTTCTTGTCGCTTTAGTTTTTTCAGTTCCTTATTTGGGTATTCAACTAAGAGCTTCTGGCTTTTTATTTAATGTTTTAACTGATGGAATGTTCAGCGTAAATGTAGGAATGTGGGCATTATCTGCCGTTGTATTCCTTTATGTGGCAACTGGAGGACTTCGAGCTGTTGCATATGTTGACACCATGCAGTGTATACTTTTAGCCGGCGGAATAATGGTGATTGGGGTTATAGCACTAATAAATATTGGAGGATTTGGAACATTAGTTGATGGTATAGCTGCTCTATCTCAAAATGATAAAAACCTTACTCCTGATGGTTATAGCCATTATATAGCAATACCGGGAGTTATTCAATATGTTAAGAGTGGAGCCGAAGCTGTGGGTGGGGCATGGACTGGAATAATGATATTATCATATATGTTTGCGCTAATGGGTATTCAATCTGCTCCTGCATTTACAATGTGGTCCTTCTCAAATAAAAGTACAGTGCCATTTGCTCCCCAACAAGTATGGGCATCTGCATTTGGAATAGGTTTAATCTTAATGAGTTTTACAGCTATACAAGGAATAGGAGCGCACTTTTTAGGGGCTGATGCCTCTATGTTAGCTGCACATCCTGAGTTAGTTAATAATGTTATGGGTGCGGGTCTTCAAGGGCAAGATATAATGGATACTGCAGGTAAGCAAGGAATGTTAGTTCCTCAATTAATATACTTAATGTCGGATAGTGCACCATGGCTAGTAGGTCTTTTATCTGTGTGTGCTTTAGCGGCTATGCAGTCTACCGGAGCTGCATATATGTCAACAGCTGGTGGAATGCTTACAAGAGATTTAGTAAAAAGATTTATTTTACCTAATGCATCACATAATATCCAGAAAATTCTTGGAAGGTCAGGTGTTGGACTTATAGTATTAGCTGCATTATTGGTTGCAACAGTATCTAAAGATGCACTAGTTCTATTAGGTGGTTTAGCAGTAGCATATGGTTTTCAAATGTGGCCTGCGCTAATTGCGATTTGTTGGTGGCCATTTCTTACGAGAGCTGGAATAACCATCGGATTAATTGCCGGTTTAGTTGCAGTCACTCTTACAGAAAGCATGGGCAGGGACGTCTTTGGAATTACAGCTTGGGGAAGATGGCCATTAACTATACATTCAGCTGGTTGGGGTATAATATTTAATTTAGGTTTTGCAATATTAATATCCTATTTTACTCAAAATAAATCTGATACTGAGCATAAAATGAAGTTTCATTCATTCTTGAGAGAACATTCATCTTTATCTGATGAAAAAAAGAGATTAATTCCAACTGCTGTTATTATAACTTTACTATGGTTTTTCTTTGGAATAGGTCCGGGTGCAGTAATTGGAAACTGGATTTTCGGAAGTCCACTTGATCCAAATACATGGGTTTTTGGTATACCTTCAATTTGGGCTTGGCAAATATTATTCTGGATATTGGGAGTATATATGATGTGGATGCTCGCTTATAAGATGGAGATGTCGACTCCCCCTAAACCATTTGAAGCATTAACAGATGATATTGGTGATAAATAATTATATTTTGGATTATATACAGGTAAAAGTTTTAATTACCTGTATATAATATAGATGTTGAATGCTTAATAATTTTTATGTTCTTAGTGTTATAATATTATCTTTACTTTTATATTATCCTGTTAATAAATTAATATTTATTTTAAGTATTAGAAGATTAGAAAGAAAAACTGGTAAGCAATTGGATAATATTCAAAAGGCTGGTCAGTTAAGAAGGTCTAGGTTTGTATCTATCTTTTTAATTCTAATTTTTTCGTGTTTATTTAACATTAATATTCTTGATATAAAGTAGGAATAATTTGAGCTCATATAAAATAAAGCAATCAGACTCTGTTTATAATATTTTAGTGAAAATTAGTATTATTTTATTTGTTTTATTTACTACTTGGCTTCTTTTTGAACATTTTGTAAATAGACCTCCAGAATTAAGGTATTATCTAAGTGGTAATACAGATTTTAAAGATAAAAGATATGATAGCTCTCTCAAAAATTATCTTAAGGCTTATAGTTTTGATCAGAATGATGTCTATATTATAGAGGGTATTGCTCGTTCTTATATGGAGCTAAATGATTTTAATAATTCTTTTAAATATTTTGATTTAGCAATAAAGACTGATAATCAGTTTGCTCCTGCTTATGCAAATTTAGGAGTTCTGTTTGATAGGAACAAAGATTATGTTAATGCAATTAAATATTATGAGATTGCATTGAGATTAGACAATGAATTATCTACAGGTATGCATTGGATTGATAGATTACTATATGATGTAAGAGAAAAACCTCCAACAATAATGGATCGATTAAACTATTTAAATCAACAAATGTTGTTAAGTGAAGATGAAAGAATATTATCAATAGAAGAAATTAATGATAAACAAATAAATTTTGAAAAATAATTAGATTATTTTTAATATATCTACAGTAAAAACTCTTATAAAAAATATTAGTGCAATGCAACCAAAAAGGAGACGAACAAAATCTTTTTCCCCATCTTTATCTTTAAAAGTAATTCCATGCCAGGCAACTATGCCTGTAGCAAAAACAAAAACCCAATTAAACAAATCTTCCATAATTAAAATTGATAAACCTAAAAATTAATAATATATTTAACTACTATGATTTTAGATAATATACTTTTAAAAGGCCCAAAAGAAGGAAAAAATATATTATTATTAGCTCATGGAGCAGGGGCTCCAATGGATTCAATATTTATGCGAACAATTTCAAAGGGTTTAAATGAAAATGGAATTATTACTATTAGATTCGAGTTCCCCTATATGGCTAAAAGAAGATTAGGCAAGAAACCATTTCCTGATAAAATACCTGTGTTATGTGAATTTTATACTAGTTTGTATTATCAAATAAAAAAATTATACCCAAATAAAAAGATATGGTTATCTGGGAAATCAATGGGGGGAAGAGTTTCCACTATTGTAAGTAAATCCATAGAAGTTGAAGGAGTAGTGGTATTTGGATATCCATTTCATCCTATCAATAACATAGATAATATTAGACTTGATAACTTACAATTAGATGGTCCACCAATTCTGATAATACAAGGTACAAGAGATAAATTTGGAAATATTGAAGAAGTAAAAAAATATAATATAAATAAAAAAAATTTCATATACTGGCTTAATGAAGGAGATCACTCATTCAATACTCTTAAAAAATCATCAATAAGTACTCAAAAGTCTATTCAAAAAGCTTGTGACATAGCATCCTTATTTATTAAGAGTAAAAGTATTAATGGTATTATAGATTGAATTTTTTAAGTATTGATTTTTGTCTAATATCTAATTCTTCTTCATCAAAATTTTCTATTAGTTCTTCAATAATTTCATGCCAATTTAATTCAGCATTCAGATGCATAAAAACTGACCCTAGCCCAACAGCTGCTCTATCTATAAGAACAAATTCTTTTGGTGGAGCAACACCTCCTAGTTTTTTTAGTTCTTTATAAACATTAGAAGCTACCTCTTTACCATTTTTTAGAGCTTTAGGATCTTGAATTTTTCTTTTTTTATTTTCTAATAATGGCCCATAGATATATAGGGCCCAAATATTTAGTACTTCTATCAAATCTTTAGATAAGTCATTAAAACCCCATGATTTATAAGCGTTTATAGCTAACTCTGTATTATTATCTCTCATAGCTATATATAAATCTATAACTCCCTTTACAAATTTTGCTGGAAATATTCTAATGCAACCAAAGTCTAATAAATTAATTTTTGGCTTATCTTTATTGGTGTTATCTACTTGATAGTTACCAGGGTGAGGGTCTCCATGTATAATTCCGTATTTATAAAAAGGAATGTACCAAGCATAAAATAATGTTAGAGCAAGGTGATTTTTAATTTTAGGACTTGATTTTTTCCATTTCATAAATGACTCACCGCTTAACCAAGTCATTGAAAGCAATCTATCAGTAGATAAATCCTTTATTGGCTTAGGAACATTAATATATTTTTGATTTTTAAGTATTTCATAAAATAAAAGCATATTTTTAAGTTCTCGTTTATAGTCGAGTTCTTCTTTAAGCCTGTCAGATAATTCATCGTAGATATCTTTAGTTTTAATAGTCTTATCCCAAGTTCCATAAAGAGAAAATATTAATTTTAACTGTTTTAAATCAGCAGCAACTGTAGATGACATGTCTGGATATTGTAATTTACAGGCTATAGTATTTCCTTTGATACTTGCTTTATGAACCTGTCCAAGTGAAGCAGCATTTTTTGCATTATTTTCAAAAGAGTCAAACTTTTTTAACCAGTCTTTACCTAATTCACTAGCCATTCTTCTTTTTACAAAGAACCAGCCCATAGGTGGTGCTTCTGCTTGAAGTGTTTGTAACTTTTCAGCATACTCTTTAGGTAAGGCATCAGGTATAGTAGACAATAATTGAGCTGCCTTCATCAAAGGTCCTTTCAAACCCCCGAGAGCATTTAAAATAATATCAGCATTTTTATTTAAATCGTTTTTTCCTATTAGCTTATTACTAGCTATACGAGCTGTAGCCCCTGTTAATTTACTGCTAACTTTAGCATATCTTTTAACTTTTCCAGTAAGAGTAGATTTATTTTTTTTCATATAGAATAAATTTCATAACTTTCTATATATACGATTATTTCTAAACCTTAGATTTGTATAATTTATTCTGCAGCAATAGCTGAAGATGGTTTATCTTCTTTAGAATTCCATATTCCTAATAATTCTTTTCTTTTTTGCTCAGCTTTTTTCATATTTTCTTCTTTAACATGTCCGTAGCCTCTTATCATTTCGGGAATAGACGCTATTTGCACTGCTAAAGAAATATTTTTTGTATCTAATTCATTTAATATTTTTGTCAGGTCCTTCTTATATTGATTAATTAATAATCTTTCCATTTTTCGTTCTTTAGTTTTTCCAAAAGGATCTAATATAGTTCCTCTTAAAAATTTAAGTTTTGATAAAACTTTAAATATTGGAAGTATCCAAGAACCTACAGTTATTTTTTTTAATTTTCCTGTATTAGGATCTTTAGGTGCGAATAATGGAGGAGCAACATGAAACTTTAATTTAAGTTTGCCTTCAAACGCATTACTTAATTTTTCTTTAAAATCTCCATTTGTGTATAATCTTGCTACCTCATATTCATCTTTATAAGCCATTAATTTATATAAATATTTTGATACAGCTATAGATAAGTCCTCTTTACCCTTATCTATTTTATTCTCACTCGCAATTGTTTTATTAACAAAATCTATATAACTATTTGCATAACTTTCATTTTGATAATTTTTAAGAAAGCTCTTTCTATCTTTAATTATATCCTTAAGTCCGTATTTATCTTTATCAATTTCTATATTACTCATAAATGGAGCAGCTTCTTTTTCTACGTAGCTGAAATCATGTGCAGCCATTCTTCCCCATCTAAATGCTGATAAATTCATAGATACGGCAATATTATTTAACTTGATTGCTTCTTCCATGCTTTCTGGTAGAACTGGAATAAAGCCCTTTTGCAAAGCATAGCCAGTTATAAACATATTTGAAGCTATAGAATCTCCAAACATTGCTGTAGCAATTTTTATTGCATTTATAAAGTTTGTTTCTTTTGAAGACTTTTCTATAATTTGACGGATACGTTTCCCCCCAAATGAGTGATCAGGATCTAAGACAAAACCCGCTACTGGGGTTTCATGGTCATTTATAATAGAGTGTGTAGTATTAATATTCATTAATTCTCTTACAGGAGAGGTAGTTACTACTACCATATCACAACCCAAAATTAAATCTGCACTTGTTTTTCCAACTTTGACAGAGTGAATTTTTTCAGGTGTTGATGCTACTCTAATATGACTAAGGACAGCACCCCCTTTTTGTGCTACTCCTACTTGATCTAAAACACTAACGCCTTTATTCTCTATATGAGAGGCCATTCCTATAAGCGCTCCTATTGTAACTACTCCTGTGCCACCTATACCAGTTACAACTATATCAAAAGGTTTGTCTAAATTTATTTCTTTTGGTTTTGGCAATTTACTAAATATTTCTATTGGAAGGTCAGAAGCAGAAGAATTTTTTCTTTTTCTAGGAGTTGCACCTTGTACAGTTACAAAAGAAGGACAAAAGCCATCCACACAACTAAAGTCTTTATTACATGTGGATTGATTTACTTTACGCTTTCTTCCAAACTTAGTTTCTAACGGTTCAACAGAAATACAATTAGATGCTTTAGAGCAATCGCCACAGCCTTCACAAACAGCATCATTTATAAAACTTCTTTTATCTGGGTCTTCCATTAACCCTCTTTTTCTTCTTCTTCTCTTTTCAGTAGCGCATGTTTGATCATAAATCATAACAGTCACGCCTGGCCAAGCTCTAAGTTCTTTTTGTACTTGATCAATTTCACTTCTATGATTTATAGTTGTTCCTTCAGCAAAGTTAGCATTTAAACCATATTTTTCTGGCTCATCTGAAACAACTGCTATTCTCTTTACACCTTCTCCATATAATTGATGAGATATCCTAGAAGGAGTAGGAACGCCTTCCGCAGGTTGTCCACCAGTCATGGCAGTAGCATCATTAAATAATATTTTATACGTTATGTTAACTTTAGCAGCAACCGCTGCTCTGATAGCAAGTATCCCTGAATGCGTATAAGTGCCATCTCCTATATTTTGAAATATGTGTTTGTCTTCAACGTATGATGACATTCCAATCCAGTTAGCACCTTCTCCTCCCATATGAGTAAAAAGGTCAGTATCTCTGTCCATCCATGCTGCCATGAAATGACAACCAATACCTGCCATAGCTTTACTACCTTCAGGAACTTTAGTAGAACTATTATGTGGACAACCTGAGCAAAAATAAGGAGTCCTATTGGCAATTCCTTGAACGGTAGTTGTATCAGGCTCATTTTGTTTAATAATTCTTAATTTTTTTAATAAGTTTTCATCTTTATTATTTCTAGTTATTCTGTCAGCGATTATTTCTGATACAAAGTCAGGTGTAAGCTCACCAGTAGAAGAAATTAAATCTTTGCCTTCTTCATCTCGCTTACCAACTATTCTTTGGGGTCTATTAGTTTTATTAAATAATATTTCTTTTATCTGATCTTCAACTAAAGGTCTTTTTTCTTCAAATACTAATACTTCTTCCATACCCTCACAGAATTCAATTATAGAAGACTCTTCTAATGGCCAAGGCATACCTATTTTAAATAAATGTAAACCAATTTTATTTGCATACTCTTCATCTATTCTAAGATCTGATAGAGCTTGTCTTACTTCAGCATACCCTTTACCTGTAGCGATAATACCAATATTTTTTTTACCACTAGACCAAACTGGGTGATTTATTTTATTAGCTTTAGCAAAGGCTTTTACAGCAGGTATTTTAATTTTATTTAAGCGAGCTTCTTGTCCTAAAACGTCATCAGGCCATCTAATATGAACCCCTTCATCAGGAATAATATAGTCAGGAGTATTTATCTTAATGCGATCTAAATCTATATTAACGGACGCTGAACTATCCATAGTTGCTGTCACACATTTCATAGAAACCCAAACTCCAGCATATCTAGATAGTGCTATACCTATTAAACCGTAATCTAAAAGCTCCTGAACATTTGAAGGGTTAAGAACTGGAATTTGAGCATCAACCATAGCATATTCACTTTGATGAGCTAAGGTTGAAGATTTAGCAGTATGATCATCACCTAAAAGAGCAAGTACGCCACCATGAGGAGAAGTACCAGCTGAATTAGCATGTTTAAAAGCATCTCCAGATCTATCCACTCCAGGTCCTTTTCCATACCATATTCCAAATATACCATCTTTTGTAGCTTTAGATATTAAACCAGATTGTTGAGAACCCCATACTGCAGTTGCCGCTAGGTCTTCATTTAAGCCGGATGAAAAATTTATATCATTATTATTTAAAAATTTTTTTGCTGTCCATAGAGTCTTATCGTACATGCCAAGAGGTGATCCTCTATACCCTGATATAAAGGCTGCTGTATTTAAATTATTAATTTTATCTTTTTGTCTTTGTATAATTGGTAATCTAACTAAAGCTTGAGTACCCGTTATATATACTCTTCCTTTATCAAGAGTATATTTATCATCTAAAGAAACTTTATTTAATTTTAATTCCATAATATATACTCTATTAAAAAATAATATTAAAAAAAACAGTTATTATTGCAAACCTGAACTGCAATAATAGTTACACTAAAAGTTTTTCTATTATATACTATTTAAAAATAATTTAAAAACAAATTTATTTAGTTTTCTTTATTACTGATTTTTAAATGAAGCTAGATATAAATAAACTAGGAAAAATTATCAAGATATGACAATTTTAATTACTGGAGTTGCTGGCTTTATCGGATCAAATTTAGCAAGAAACCTTCTTGACAGAGGAGATAATGTTTTAGGGATAGACAATATTTCTAATTATTATGATGTTAATTTAAAATATGATCGATTAAATAATTTAAAAAAATATAAAAACCTTAATTTTGAAAAAATTGATATTTCAAATTATTCAGATTTAGAGAAATTAGTAAAAAAGCATAGAATTTCAAAAATATGTCACCTTGCAGCACAAGCAGGAGTTAGATATTCATTAGAAGCCCCTATGGAATATATCAAGAGTAATATTATTGGTCATTTGAATGTATTAGAAATATGTCGAAATTTTAAAATAAAAAATTTAGTTTATGCATCCTCCTCTTCTGTTTATGGGGGAAACACAAAAGTTCCATTTTCTGTTGAGGATAGAGTAGATACTCCAGTTTCTTTATATGCCGCAACGAAAAGATCTGATGAGCTTATGTCATATACTTATAACCATCTATATGGAATAAATACTATAGGCTTAAGGTTTTTTACAGTTTACGGTCCTTGGGGAAGGCCGGATATGGCCACTTGGATTTTTACTAAAAAAATTATAAATGATGAGCCTATTGAAGTATTTAATAATGGAAATATGGAAAGAGATTTTACTTATATAGATGACATAATTACAGGAACAGTATCGATATTAGACTCTTGTAAACAAGATACTTATGAAAACTTTTCCAAAGTTTATAATATTGGAAATAATAAACCAGAAAATTTATTAAATTTTATATCAATAATAGAAAAAAGCTTAGGAAAAAAAGCAATTAAAATAATGAAGCCTCTACAAAAAGGGGATGTAACAAATACCTATGCAGATATATCTGAAATAAAAGCAGATTTTAACTTTAATCCAAGAACTAAATTAATTGAAGGTGTTCCTAAATTTATTGAGTGGTTTAAAAACTATCATAATTTCAATTAATTAATGTTTATGAAATTTATCGTTTAGCTTTGAAATTCTTTCACTGGATTGCTCAGCTTGATATTTTTCTTTCCAATCTTTGTAAGGCATACCATAAACTATTTCTCTAGCATTATCATAATCTATATTGTTTCCATTTTTTGAAGACTCTTCAGAGTACCATTTAGATATACAATTTCTACAAAAATCAGCTAATTCCATTAAATCTATATTTTGTACATTTGGGTTTTCTTGAAAATGTTTTAACAGTCTTCTAAATGTTGCTGCTTCAATTTTTTCTTTGGTATTATTATCCATGTTTATTCTCCAATTTTTAATATTTTAAATTAAGTTAATCTTTTTTGCAAAAATATTATAAGGTTCACCTAATTTAAGTTGTGAATAATAAATTGCATTACTAATTTTTAAATATAGTTCATTTAACTTAGTTATATTTTTTTTTTCAAATATATCATTTCTAATTTCTATAGAAATAAAGGGTCTTTTTTCATGTTCACCATGACATGTCATAGTGTAATTTACATCTTCGAAACCACTATAAGGTTTATTTTTACCAATTTTGTATTCAGTATTATCACTTAAATATTTTAATATAGGTTCATATAATTTTTTATCATGTCTGTAGAGTAATCCTATCTCCCAAGGTCGCTTTATTTTATTATGTAATGATGGCGTAAATGAATGAATACAAATTAAAGCAGTTTTACAAGAGAAAAAATTATCCATTTTTTTTAAAGTTAAACTTAATTCATTATGGTAAGTCAGATGAAAATTTTTTATTCTATATAGTTTTTCTGACTTTGATAAATTTTTATTACCAGGAATATTAATTTCATCGCTCTTTTCAGTAATGCAATTTACATGGTTTTTATCTCTATTCAAATCTATAAAAAGTCTGGAATATTTTCCTAATATTGCATTTGTGTTAAATGTTGATGTCAGTTTCTTAGTAATTGATTTCGCTCCTATATCATATGCTATATGGCTTTGAAGTATATTTTCTTCCAAGCATAGTTTTTTATATTGATTAGGTATTAAATTTGAAGCATGATCGCAGCTAAATAAGATGGGAAGTGAAGGACATTTTTTCTTTATATTTATATAATTATTAATTGTCATAATTATCCAAAGTAATTAATTGTATCTAACAAAAAGATATAATTAGATGAGAGAATAAGTCGAATGAAAAATAATCATTATAAGAAATTTTTGTTAAAAATGTTTGATGAAGCTGTACTAATTTCTCATCCAAAAAACTTAATGAAAAAATATATTCCTAATAAGCAGCCTTCTGGAAAGACAATAGTAATAGGTGCTGGTAAAGCTTCTGCCGAAATGGCTAGAGTGTTTGAATTAGCTTGGATTAGTAAAGGTTATAAAAAATTAGAGGGTATTGTAGTTACTAGATATGGCCATAAGAGGAAATGTAAAAATATTAAAATTATAGAGGCTTCTCATCCAGTCCCAGATAAATCAGGTTTGGATGCAACGAATGATATTATTAATTTATTAAAACCACTTAATTCTAAAGATCTAGTAATAGTATTAATATCTGGAGGAGGTTCTTCATTACTAGTTTCGCCTATAGACAAGATAAGTTTAAAAGAAAAACAAGATTTAACAAATGAATTATTAAGAAGTGGAGCTACTATTTCAGAAATTAATGCAGTTAGAAAACATTTATCTAATGTTAAAGGAGGAAAATTAGCTAGTTTTGCTTATCCTGCTGAAGTAATTACCTTAGCTATAAGTGATGTTCCAGGAGATGATTTTGGTACGATCGCTTCAGGTCCAACTTACCCTGATCATACTACTAATAAGGATGCTATAGAAGTTTTATCTAAATATAATATTGTATGTTCTAAAAATATTGATGATGTTTTAAGGTCTAATAAATATGAAACTCCCAAGCAGAAAGATAAAATATTTAAAAATTCAGAATTTAATATTATTGCAAAACCACAGAATGCTCTTTTAAAAGCTGCAAAAGTTGCAGAAAGAAAAAATTTTAATACTTTAGTTTTAAGTGATTCAATAGAAGGAGAGTCAAATGATGTAGGGTTAGTTCATGCAGCAATTGTTAAGCAAGTAATTAGATTTGGACAACCCGCAAAAAAGCCTTTATGCATTTTATCAGGAGGAGAGACAACGGTTACAATAAATAAAGAAAATGGAAAAGGAGGAAGAAATACTCAATTTTTACTTTCGTTAGTTATTGCTTTAGGTTCATCTAGTAATGTTTATGCAATCGCTTGTGATACTGATGGTATTGATGGTAGTGAGGATAATGCTGGAGCTATTATATTTCCTGATACTCTTGAAAGAGCTTATAGTAAGGGTTTAAATCCAAAAAATTATTTAGAAAGAAATGATGCTTATTCTTTTTTTAATATACTCGGGGATATAGTAAAAATTGGTCCAACTCATACTAATGTAAATGATTTTAGAGCAATTTTAATTACAAATGATTAAAATTAACCTTGTCTTGCTTTAAGCCTAGGATTCTTTTTATTTATAACAAAAGTTTTTCCATAACGCTTGATTACTTTGCAATCTTTGTCACGGAGTTTTGCACTTTTAAGAGATTTTAAAACTTTCATAATAATTTCCTACAGTTTAAATAAGAGGCATATTTAAACTTAGTTATGTTTGATGTCAATAATATCTATTATTTTTTATCTATTAATCTTTTAGAAACTAGAATAAATACTGCTGCAGCTAATATTGCAGATATACCTTTTGGTCCTAAAGAATTAGCTATTTCAGTAAAGTTTGCTGCTACGCTAATAGGAAACGCACCAGAGTTATCTCCTAACAGAAGAAATAGTACAAGTCCTGCTATTGCTATTGCTAAACCTAGTTCGGATAACTTCCAAATAAACTTACTAAGAGAGGTAACTTGAGCAGAATATTTTTTTAGAATGTTTTCCATGATTTAATCCTTTTTATATAACGCTCTATTTTATAATAAACTAAAAAATAGAGCGCATATAAATAGAAAAAGTTATAAAATAATTTTTATAACTTTATACTTATTTTATTTTTTTCCGAAAAGCCACATAATAATGCCAACCGAAATCAAACCGGCTAATCCAGCATTACCGAGCTGATTTACTAGCGAGATAACATTTGTTACTACGCTTCCGAAAAAAGACATGTTTCCTGAGCCAACTAGAAGTTGTGCTGCTATAGCTAGCGCTAAGAGCATAATAGCTAGTTCAGTTAAAGCACCGATTGTGCCTTTTATACTATTTATTAGTGACATATAAAACTCCCCTTGTTTATTAAGTCGATCTACTTTGAAATATTTTAAGTCAAATGTCAACATATAGTAGTTTTATTTAATTTTTATACATTCCCTAGTAAAATGTGGATAAGTATATTTATTATTTTATTGATATAATAATTTTTTATATTATTTAATAGTATTCTATATCTTAAATATTGGATAATTTATTTATGATTAAATTAAAAAAATTACATCATAATGCATATCGGTGTATTGATTCTGAGGATACCAGACAATTTTATGAAGATTTTTTAGGCCTGCCTTTAGTAAAAGCTTTCGAGATTTCTGAAACGGCAACCGGAGACAAAACAAAAGTATTACACACATTTTATTCTTTAGATGATTCTTCTTCCTTAGCATTCTTTGAGGTTTTAAACGATCCTTTACAATACAAATCTTGGCATGATTTTGATCTTCATATTGCTCTCGAAGTAGAAGAGACAGTTTTAATTGATTTCTTTAATAAAGGAAAAAAATCTAATATAGAAACAAGAGGAATTTCTAATCATGGCTTTATAAAATCTATCTATTTTAGAGATCCTAATGGTTATGTAATTGAATTAACTACTCCATTAGAAACCAAAGAAAATTATAATAAAAATAAGCCAAGAGAAATTTTAGATGAATGGATCTCTAACAAAAATGAAAAAATTATATAAATATATTTTTTGTACTTTAATAATAGCTTCAATAAATTTCAGTTCTGCAGCTGATAATAGTAAATGGTTAAGTATTAATAAAAAAGGTATGCAAGCGTATAAAGAAAGAGATTTTGATAATTCTGAAAAATATTATATAGAAGCAATAAATGAAGCAAGAAAAGTAAATTTAGGTCCTGAATTATCAGCTACACTTAATAACTTAGGCTTACTTAAAATTGAATTGCTTCAATTTGAAGAAGCAGAGGTTTTAATTAAAGAATCATTAAAATTACGGCTGCAATTTTATGGCATTAATCATAGATATGTAGCACAAAGCTATAATAACCTAGCTAGAGTTTATGAATCCTCTTTAAAAATGGAGGAATCTATAGATTTATTCATAAAGGCAATAGAAATTTATGAAAAATTAGGTGAGAGGTACAATATGCTTCTTGCTAGAACTTTAATCAATTTATCAACGGTACAACTTAAAATTGAAGAATTGCAAATTGCACAAATGAATTTAATAAGAGCTCTAACAATTTCAAAAAAGTATAGTGAGGATAATTCAGTTAGTTTGTCTGCAATGCAGAATTTAGCGGCATTATTTACACAGGTAGGTAATTTTATAGAAGCTGAGGAGATATATCTTAATTTAATAAATATAAGAAAAAATAATAAAAAAGATAATTCAGTTAGTTTTGCTAGAGTTCTAAATAATTTAGCGGTATTATATAAAAAACAATGCAAATATGATTTAGCTTACCCATATATTTCTGAAGCAATTATTATATGGAAAAACTTATCATCTTCAGATTATTCAAATTTTGCAGCTGCTTATCATAATCAAGGCGAATTATATAAAGCTCAAGGAAAATATGATTTAGCGATAAAATCTTTTATAAATGGCCTAAATGTAATAGAGAGTTCTAAAAATACATTTTATAAACAATACATAGAGCAGTCTTTTTCTTTAATAAATTTATACTTAAAGATCGGTATGAATAAAAAAGCAGATGAAATTATAGACATCATAAATACTATGAGATCTAACAAAGGTGAAGATAAAATTACTACTGATAATCTTCCTGATGAGATTTATGAAGAATGCTCTTCTTCTGATATTTAAATATTATTTTTTAATCTGTTTGATTATAATATCTATTCTTTTTTGAGCTTCTCTGATTTCATTTGCTGTCATTTGAAGAGATATAGAATCATCTCTTTGAATTGCTGCAGCTTTATTACCATATAAAGATGCAATTGTGAGCCATTTATATGATTCAATTAAATCTTTTTTTACTCCAGATCCAAGAGCATATAATACTCCTAAACTTGCTTGTGCAGTGGAGCTTCCTGCCATAGCAGCTTTATGCCACCAAATTGAAGCTTCTTTAGGGTTAGCTGGAACACCCAGTCCTGAAAATAATTGAGCTCCTAACATCTCTTGAGCCTTAAGATGATTAGATTCAGAAGCGATTCTAAACCAATAAACTGCTGTTGAATGGTCTGGAGGATTCTTAGTTTCTAAAGCTAAACGACCAAGCATATATTGAGCGTCGGCATCTCCTGCATAAGCATCTTTTGTAAGTTCTTGTTTCCTTGTTTCTAAATTAATTATTTCATCATTTGCCAATATATTTTTCGAATCACCAAATATGAAAAATATACAAAAATAAAAAATTGGAAATAAGTGCTTAAAAATATGAATTTTCACAGAATTTAGCCCCCTTATTATACAAGTATTAATTAAAATTATACATATATAATAAATATTTGTATTTTTTTCTATGGATTTTTTAAAAAGTATAGTTAAATAGTATAATGGGAATAGGTTTTTCAAATATATCATTATTAATATATTCTAATTTATTTCTAAATTGTTAACTAACTTAAAAGGGAGGAGAGTTTATGACTCTTTTAATTAAAACATTTTTGGGAATGATAGCTTTAGTGTTTTCTTTCCAAAGTATGGCTAACGATTGGTCATGGTATCATGGGGATGATAACGGTACTCGTTATTCTACTCTAGACCAGATCAATAAAAGTAATATTGGAGATTTAAATGTTGCTTGGATTCATCAACCCGGTGCTATTGAACAAGGTCTTGAAGCTACTCCAGTAGTTATAGATGGCGTGATGTACTATGCAGGTTCTTATAACCGTACATTTGCAATAGATGCAGCTACTGGTAAAGAAATTTGGCATTATTTTCCAGATTTAGATCCAATTGTTGATGAATTATTCTTTACACCTTACACACGTGGTGTAACTGTTTCTAATGGTAATGTTACAATGGGTACTCTTGACGGACGTGCTATTGCACTTGACCAAAAAACAGGTAAAGAAGTTTGGTCAGTACAATTAGTTGATACAACAAGTTGTGCTTGTAACTTTACTTCACCTCCAGTTATGGCAGGTGATACATTAGTTTATGGTCAAACAGCTGGTGAATATCCAATTCAAGGTAAAGTTTTTGGATTAGATCCTAAAACAGGTGAATCTAAATGGGTATTTAATACTATTAAAGACGATCCAGACTCATGGGGCGGAGACTCCGGTAAATATGGTGGCGGTGGATCATGGATGCCAGGTACATATGACGCATCTACAGATACATACTTCCTAGGTACTTCAAATCCTGCACCTGATTATGACTGGGGTGCATCACCAGATGGCGTTGCTACTGATGGAGCAAGACCAGGTGATAATCTTTACACTTCTTCAGTGATAGCTCTTGATCCAAGTACTGGAAAAATTAAATGGTATCACCAAGAAATTCCTCACGACGACTGGGACTTTGACAGTGCAATGGGTGAATTCTGGTTATTAGACCGAGATAATAAACAATTAGTAGTTCACCAAAATAAATCTGGTTTTGTGTTTGTTTACAACCGTGGTGATGGACAAATTGAAAATGTTTGGCCAATGAATGAGAACTACAATTGGGTTAAAAGTATTAATCCTAAAACTGGTGAGCTAATTGGAAGAAATCCTCCAAATATAGCTGAAAACCAAGACATGCTTTCATGCCCATGGATTGCTGGTGGAAGAAGTTGGCATTCAGGTTCTTATAGTCCAAGAACTGGATTATGGTATAACTCTGCAGCTGAAGCATGTCAGATTACAACAGTACGTAAAGAAGACCCAGTAACAGAGCCTATCGCTCAATTGTTCTTTGGTGCTGACTTAGCTGCTGCTGATCTGCCAAATGGTAAAAAAGCGCATGGTCGTTTAGATGCTCGTGATCCAGTTTCAGGTGAACGTGCTTGGGCTTATACTTATAAGTATCCACCATTAGGTAGTGTAGTTGCTACAGCTGGTGATCTGGTATTCCAAGGTGGTATCGATGGTACATTCCGTGCTTTTGATGCTAATAATGGCGATGTACTTTGGTCATTTACTGCTGGTTCTGGCTTCCGTGGAGGTCCAGTATCATACAATGCTAATGGTCAACAATACATAACTGTACCTTCAGGCTTAGGTTCATTAGTGATGGGTCTTTTCCCAACATTATGGCCAGAAGTTGCTGATTTCCCAGCAGGTGCTGCTATGATTGCATTTACTCTTAAATAACCAATAGGTTATTAAGTATAAATTGGGCGGGAGATTTATTTCTTCCGCCTTTTTTAATATATTTTTTATATTTTTGAATTATAATGTTTTTAAATAAATTTAATAATATTCTTATGGAGAAAATAAATAATGATTATTCGAAGAAATTTAATTCGAGGTATTGGGGCTAGTTTAATAGGTTTAAGTGCACACAATATATTAAAGCCAGCATTAGCTGCTAAGTCTTTTAAAATTGAAGAAGAAAATATTTGTGATAATGACGATTTTGTAATTCACCATGAACCAGTTAATGATGTAACTGAGGTTCAGATGGCAGCAGTGGATGATGTTGTCCATATGTTAAATGTGGGCCCTAATGGCTCAAGGTTTAGATATGACCCTATGCTTTCAGAAGTAGAAGTAGGGGGTAAAATTCTATGGAAGGCAACTACAAAAGGTCACAATGTAGAATTTATGGTTGCCCCTAATGATATTAAATTTAAATCAAAAATGCATAAAAGTGCAGGCTATACATTTACGACTCCTGGAATATATACTTATAAATGTACTCCACACGTTTCTGCTGGAATGATTGGTGTTGTAGTCGTAGGAGGTGATTTATCTAATATTACAGAAGCTATGGATAATGTAGCATATTATGGTCAGGCAAAAGATTTAATTCAAGATATATTAGAAAGGTTTTATATTAAATGAGATCTTTAATATTTTTAAGTATTTTTCTCTCTTTAATTATTAGTTCTAAAATAATATTTGCTGGTACTATAGAGGAAATTAATAAAAGAGGAGCACTAAGAGTTTGTGCTTTATCAGATCGTCTACCTTTTTCTTCAAGAGATACGAGCGTTAAAGGTTTTCAGATAGAACTAGCAGAAGAAATTGCTAAGGAACTAGAAGTTTCTCTTGAAGTCACTTGGTTAAGATATAGATTCCATGCACGTAAAGCAGGATGTGATATGATGATGGAAGCTGTATCTAGGAAAGATGATGATGAAAATAAAAGAGATATAGAAGGAGCTAAACCATTAACAAGAGCTAGCGATAGCGAAAAAAGAAAATTTCCGCCTACCGCGTCTATTCCTATTATAAGATTGGAAACTTATCTAGTAGGTCCTAAAGAATTAATAGATGGTAATAATACCTTAAAGTCCATAAAGCGAATGAACATTGGTGTTATGCGAGGTACTTGGGCTCATATGTTGATGCAAAAAGCTAAGATTAAACATAGAACAAAGTTTGTTACAGAAGCTGAATTAATACAGGGTGTAGCTGATGGCGAAGTAGATGCAGCATTTATTTCTTCTCCAAATTATTGGTGGTTTTTAAAGAATAATCCTTCAATATCTCTAGGTGCTGTTAGAGATTTTAATTTTACAAGAGATGTATCTTTGAATGTAGGTGTTTTGTTACGAGGGGCGGATGAGGCAACAATAGATAAAATCAATTATGTATTGAAGGATATGCTTAGTAGAAATGTAATCCAAAATATCTATTCTAACTATGGAATAGAATATGTTGCTCCAAAATAAATTTATATTACTAGGCATATTATTTTTTAATTTGATTAATTTTTCTTTTGCTGAAGATTTAATATCTATAAGATCAGGTGGGAAAGCTATTCATTGGACATCAGAAAAATATCCTTTTGTAACTAAAAATATAATAGATGATATAAAGGAAACATATTGGGTGTCATCTGGAAATACTCTTCCTCATGTATTAACATTTTCTTTACCAAATAATAAACGTTTTGAGTCATTATCCTTTATTACAAAAAACAATCATAAACCCGGAACTTGGGCAAAACACATTAGAATTTCTTCTGCAGACCCATTTCCTCATATGGGAGGGTGGGAAGTAATTGCTGATCTCAATTTACCTATAACAGGAGTAGAAAAAATAATAACAATAGAACCTAAAAGAGGAAGGTATTTTCGTTTAGAAATTTTTTCAACACAAGATGAAAATGCTAAAGAAGCTTCTTTTACTCAGCTTAAAGTTTTAGATGTTCCAAAATAAATAATTTTATTTACTATTTACTTTCTTCTTCTTCGCCATAAGCAGGTTGCTCAGCTTCCTGGTCAAAGTTTGTAACGGGAAGTTGTTCTCTGCCTTTTTGGGCCATAGGCTTAGCTGGAGAAGTATAAATTAATCTTTCACGATCTTCTTCATCAGCATTGAAAAATGGATTTCCGATTTTAACTTCTTCATTTTTTTCTTCGCCTTCTTCTATAGCTTGCTGAAATTTTTCTGCTTCTTCTCTACTCCAGGGTAAAATATATAACCTTGGTTCTTCTACTCCCGGTATTTCTACCAAAATATATAACGCTACTTCCTCTTCCCAAGAAGCATGTAATAAAACTACTTCAGGAACATCTTTATAAAATAGCTCCATATGTGCTGGCTTCGGACGACTTAATAATTCTAGTATAGCTACATAAAGTATTGTTATTAAACCTAGGCCAATAAAAAAAGCACTTAACCTCCACTTAAATGGCCTTCTTGACCATATAGTAATAGAAATTAATAGTGCTGCTAGAGCAGTTATTACGATATAGAATATATTCAAAATTTCCATTTTATTTACCTTCTCAATAAACTTTTCTTAAGTGCATGAACACTATTAGGTTTTAATTTGCCATTATTAGATAAAGTCCATCTGGCGACTGTAATTTCTTCATTAAACTTTTTTAAAATAACATCTTTTTTTATTATTGCTGTTCTTGCTCTTTGGTCAGGTTCTACAACACTAACAATAACTTGTGCATTTATTGGTGGCCCTCCATCTGTGGCATACAAATGTAAATTTGCTTGATATTCTCCTGCAGCTATACCTCTAGAATAACTAATTTCATAATTTATTGGGGTTGTGTCAAATTTAGTTCCTCTATCATCTCTTAATAAATTGAAGTAATATCCTGCCATATTAGAGAATCCAACTGCTGCATCATCCGGAGATTTTACCCAAAGATCTACATCTACATCTCTATCATCCGGCCACAATACTTCTACAATAACGCTTCCCGCAGGTTCTTTAGTTGCTTCATCTTGGGCGACTATGTTTAACCAGGGCAAAAGAAGTAAAACAATTATTACAAACCCAGATAATGCTAACATAGTCATATCTCTGAAAACTGTATCAGCTGTATCTAGTTCATTTTCCTCTTCAAATGGATTATCCATGAATTATCTTTCAGACAACTCTATAATTTGGGATACTAAATTTGAAGTACCTGTTGCTAACATTTGATATATTAATCCTAACCAAACACTTAATATAGATCCAACAAGTGTAGTGTATAAAGCAACAGACATTCCTTCAATTAATTGTGCTACCATTGGACTAATTGCACTTGGATTAGATGCTACATCAGGGTCTACACCGGATAAAGCTATTATAAATCCTAATACTGTTCCAATTAAACCTAAAACCGTCAAGGAGTTAGAAATGTACCTAATATGAACAATTCTAGAAAAAAGTTTCAACCTTAATGCTTGAGCTATATTTGCTCTACTAGTTGCATTTTTACCTTTAGTTTTTTTTAAAAAATCAGAAGCTCTAGATCTTTCTTTAGGATTAAAATTATAGGCTGCATTTAATTGTTTACTAACTTTCCAAAGCCTATATCCAGCTAATATAAGTCCTATTAAAAATACCACACATATCAAAACAACCATATTAGTGACATCAGCATTTATTACTCTAGCAACTAGACCTTGAGCCCAAGCAGCTCCTAATAAAGCAAAAGCTACTAAATTTACTAAACCAAATCTTAATAATAGTAAATATTTTAATCCCATAATTATTGTGCTCCTATTAATATATATTTAGATTATTCTTATAATTTATATGTTTTAATTGTATGTACCCTATATATTCTATAAAAATAAACTGAAAAAAAAGCATGCTATCAAAATTAAAAAACAAAGTAAAATTTATTATTCAAAGTACTCATATATGTGTTTTAATAATAATTTCTATCTTTTTAAATATAAATTTTTCTTTTTCAAATGAAGATTTGTGTAGTCTAAAAAAGCCTAATAGTAATATTAATGAAACAGCAAAAATAGAATTGGGTTCTGATATTAATTGTATAGAAAAAAGAGTAATAGATGTTTTAATAATATATGATGAAAATATAATATTAAATAATGTTTTAAAAGATAATATTGAGAATAGATTTAAGGAAGTAAATGAATTTTATACATTTAATTATAAAATAGAGTGGAAAATAACTAATTATCAAAAATTTAAATTTAATAAAAGTATTGATAATTTATCTAGTCTGTTTTCATTACATAAAGATGATATATCTCAACTTACTAATAATATAAAAGCAGAAGTCGTTTTAGCTTTAATAGAGAGAGATATTAATGGTATAGGCATAGCGGCAACTTTTTCTAATGTAGCAATGGTTGCAGATTCATCAAGTTTTAATAATTATATAAATAGTGTAGTTATTGCACATGAATTTGCTCATTTATTTGGAGCGTGGCATACGCAAAGAAAAAAAGATTTTATGTTATTTAGTGGTGCCAATAATTTATCGGCTAGTAGAGAAAGTAATGCTATTCTAAAGCTTATGAGAGATTATAATTTTGACCCTAAAACAATAATTAATGAAGATACAATACTAAATAGGATTTCAAGACTATATAAGCGTCATCATGCCAAAGGTGAGATAGATCCTGTTGCAAGATTATTAACTGATGCTGGAAATAGTTTATACCAAGAAAAAATATATAATGAGTCAATAAAATTATTAATTAAATCAAATAAATATTATGGCCGATGGGGTAAAACGCGAATGATTTTATCTAAAAATTATTATGAACTAGATATGCTCCAGGACTCTTTTACTGAGTATACTAGAGCAATATTTTTTGGATCAAAACCAGATAAAAAGCATGAAAATAAACTTAAGAAAAAATTTATTGACCTACAAAAAAATGATCCTAGTATAAAGAATCCTTTTGAATTGAATAATTAAAGGTAATAAATATGAAAATTTATATAATTCTAATTCTATGTTTTTCTTTTATTTGTCCAGTATTTGCAAGTGATATCGATGATAAAGGTTTAGAATGTATTTATAATACGGATAGTAAAAGGCCAAATGAGTATTATTGGTTTTTTGAAGAGCAGGTATATAAAGTTTGGTTTGATAACAAAGAGTCTATAATTAAAAAAAGTACTTATCCTGCTTATTATAAGATAACAGAAGAATATGTGCGTTTTTACAGAGTATTTGTTTTATTAGGAAATTTAGAATTTACAGATAAAAACAATAATATTTTAGGAAAATGTAGATTTATTGACAGCTTTGATGCTTTAGAAAATATTATCAAGTCTAAATTAAATTAGAATAATTATTAGTTAACCTTGCTTCAATCAAGGGGAGCTGTTCTCTTCCCCAAAAAAGTTCATTTTCAATAAAATAACTAGGTACACCAAATACTCCATTTTCATGTGCCTGATTCATTATTAAGTCTAGTTCTTTCTTGCCTTCATCTATTGCCCATTCTTTAAAGCTATTAGAATTTATACCTATATCTTCATAAACTTTACATATCTCTTCATAGCTTTCTAAATCTAATTTTCTATTCCAAAATTGTTCAAAGACATGGTTAATAAATGTAATAGTAAACTCGCTATAGTTTCTTTTTATCCAGAGTAATCCTATTGATATTAATTGTGTATTCCATATTTTTTGCGGCCCTCTAACTGTCATATTTCTTAAATTAGCGTATCTTCTGCAATCCATATATGAATACTTGACTCTTCTCCATTGATGGGCATTGCGTTCACTTTTTATTATATTTCCATTATTATCAACTTCTGCACTTCCTAAATAATCAGGAATTTCTAATATATAAGGTATCCAATTAATAATTAGTTTATTTTTTTCAGCAAAAACAATACTTGGAGCAATAGATAAGTAAGCATATGGGCTTTTAAAGTCTATATAAATATCAATAGATTTTTTATTCATATTTTTTTATTTAAATTTTTAATCTTTTGTTTTGTTTGATTAACTAAATCTTGGTCATTAATTGATAATGCTAATTTTATTAATTCTTCATAAATCTCAATAAGCTGACTTTTATCTTTTCCTAGAGTATTATAAAATATTTTTGAAGAAGTTTTTAAAAGTCCAATTGCATCGTTAAAATTTTTATTTTTTATCTCTATTAATGCTTTAGTATGTAGTGCGCTTGCTTTAAATATTGCGCCTTTTCTACTTTTTTCATTGATAGCATGAGGATTAGATTTTGTTAAAGACCTCGACATTACTAGCAATGCTTCATTATGATAATTAATAGCAGTATTATATAGAAGTAATTTTCTATTTGTTAAAGCAATATAATTAAGCGCTTCTGCTATATCAGTATGATCTGGATCAAGCGTTATTTTTCTTATTTCTAGTGACTGTAGAAAGGATTTTTTTGCATCTTCATACAATAATAATTCATATTGAATAATACCTAAGTTTTCTATTAAGGTGGCAGTATAATAATGATTCTCACCAAAATCATTATTAGAATACTGAATAGCATTTATCGCAGATTTGACAGCCTCATTTAATTTACCTTCTTTGTATAAAGTTTTTGTATTTTTAAGTGATTCCCTTAATTCTAAGGACTGACTATATGTTAAGTTTATATTTAAAAAATAAATTAACAAAATTATTATAATTTTTTTAGATATATACATATTTAAATACTAGCATTTAAAATTATAAAATACATTTATTTAGTAATTTCTTTTTTAAAATAGTGATAATAAGAGCAATCATCTTGTATATCAACTCTAATTACTTCAATAAGTTCCCAACCCTCTCTTCCCATATCTAAAAGAGGAAAGTGAGATAATAACTCTTTAGGCATATCTTCTAAATTAACTTTTAGTATTTTATATTTGAATGTTTTCATTTAATAACAATTATTTTGATCCAGACCTTAATTGGACAAACTCATTATTAAGGCTGTCTTTATTTAAATTGCCTTCTTCATCCAGTTTAAATCTAAAAATAGTTAGTTCTTTTCCAATTTCATCAAGTAAAACGGTAGATTCTAAAAGTTGTTGCCGTACTTTTGTATTTGGATTAACAACTGTTACGACTACTTTAGCTTCAAATGGGTCAAATGCAGAAAGATCTTCTCTATATAAATGAAGGTTCACAATATGTTCACCAGGATTAATTCCTCTGCTGTAAGCAACTTCATAGTTAATAGGAGTTGGATCTTTATAAACACCTAGGTCATCTCTTAATAAATTAAAAAATAAACCACCTCTATTAGAGTACCCTACTGGAATATCATCAGGAGCTTTAACCCATAAATCTACATCAACATCTCTGTCTTCAGGCCAAAATACTTCAATAATTACATTGCCTGGAGGATCAGATTTTGTTGATTCAGTTTCCGCTGGAGGGTTTATAAATGGCATTAACAATACTACTAATGATACAAACCCAGCTAATGCCAGCATAATAGTATCTCTAAATACAGTACCAGAGTTATCATCTCCAGATCCATATAAATCTTCTGACATTAATTTTCCTTCTTAAATAAAGTTTTTTTATTGTTAAAAAAATATGTTATTATTGAATGAATTAAAATTTAAATGCAAACAATATATCAGATTAACATAATTGGAAATAGTTTTTTCAAATGAATATTCAAGATAAAGCTAATATTTTATATAAAAATTGTAAAAATCTTTCGCCATATTATTTGGATAATAATATAGATATAAAAAATATTGATGAAGCTTATTTAATACAAGACGCATTCATTGATTTGAAAAAAAAGGATATTAATGGAAATATTGGAGGCTGGAAAGTAGCTTTAACTAATCCAGAAATGCAAAAATTGGTTAACGTAGATACTCCTGCAGAAGGAGCAATATTAAAGCCTTTAATTTATAAAAATAATGTATCGCTTCAGTTATGTGATTATTGTCATTTAGGAGCAGAGGCCGAAATTGCTCTAAAAATACATAAAGATATTCCATCAAAAATTAATGGTTTTAATAATAAGGAAGAAATACTTCCTTATTTAAAAGAAGTTATGGTTGCTTTAGAGATTGTTGATGATAGAAACTATGCAGCTAAAGGAACTTTTGGTAGCCTTATAGCTCAAAATTCAATGAATCATGGATGTGTTATTGGAGATGCAGTTGAAATAGACTTAATGAATTTAGATTTATTGGAAGGAGAATTATTAGTTTCCGATGTATTATTTGGTAAAGGTACAGGAAAAAATGTTTTGCAACATCCTCTTAATTCTGTTTTATATCTAATTAATAATTTACTTAAGAGAGGTAGAAATATATTTGCAGGAGATATTGTTTTAACTGGTTCAATTAGCACAACTTGTTGGCCTGAAAAAGGCGACAATGTAAAGGCTAAAATTGATAAATTAGGCAGCGTCTCTTTTAATGTTTTCTAAAATAATCATTGGATACAAAAAATAAAAATTCTATAGCTTGGTTTAATGGGAAATGGAGTGACGGTTCTAAGCCTATTATGTCGTCTATGAGTCAATCTTATATGCACGGAAGTACTATTTTTGATGGAGCTAGAGCCTATAATAACTCTATTCCAGATTTGCATAAACATTGTGAAAGGTTAATAAATTCATCTAAGATATTTGGATTATCCGTTCCAATGAGTAAGAATGATTTAATAAGTTTATGTATAGAAGGGGCAAGTTTTTTTGAAAATAATGCTGAGTTATACATCAGACCAAGTATTTTTTCTGAAGAGGGTTTTCTAATTCCTGATGCTAAATCTAGTAAATTAGTTATAACAATTTTTAGAGCTCCAATGCCTTCTATTGATGGCTTTACAGCAATGTTAAGTTCATATAGAAGGCCTCATCCACTTATGGCACCTACTTTAGCGAAGGCATCTTGTTTATACGCTAACACTTCGCTCGCTCTATCAGAGGCAAAGTCTAATGGTTTTGATAATGTAGTTATGCGTGATGGAGAGGAAAATGTAGTTGAGTTTGGAAGTGCTAACTTATTTATTGTTAAATCGAACAGGGTTATTACTCCAGAATGGAATAAGACTTTTCTTAACGGAATTACAAAACAGAGAGTAATTTCTTTATTAAGGAAAGAGGGGATAGATGCCTTAGAAACTAATGTTAGTGTAAGCGACTTACTATCCGCTGATGAAGTATTCAGCACTGGAAATTTTGGAAAAGTTCTTCCTGTAAGAAAAATCGATAAGGTTGAATATGAAATAGGTCCAGTTTGTAGCAAAGCTATTCAACTTTATAAAAAATATGCTTCAACTTATAAGGTTTAAATTGAAGCATAATTATTACGTTTGATATTTATCTAAAAATTTATCTTGATTCCTAGACTTAATGTTCTTCCATAGGATCCAGCTGTATCGGCTTCAGAATATTTCTGGTCTAATAAGTTATCAATTTTGAAATGAAGCTTGCTATTGGAGTTTAAATTATAATTTAAATTACTGTGTATGAGAGCATATCCTGCTATATGACCACCAGAAAATGCTCCATCTCTAGCATTGGAATGATATTCTATAGATGAGTTAAAGGATAAATCAGAAAAATTCTCTGGATTATAACTAATTGAGGTTTTACCAGAGTGTTTTTTTCTCCTTGATAAAGACCTACCATTATTATTAGTTGTTAAATAATTATAATGAGAGTTTATTATAATCTCTTTTGTTAAAGTATAATTGATAAAAAACTCTAGCCCTTTATTTTTTGCACTACCCTGATTTGAAAATTTATAGCCAGGTGCTGGGCCATAACCTATAAGATTATCAATTTGTGTAGCAAAAAATGTTAGATCAGCATTAATATTATTATTTGAGGAAGTATATTCTAACCCAATATCTCTGCTTCTACTAGTCTCTTCTTTAATTAAAACACTTCCGTATGAACCGTAAATTTCGTCTAAAGTAGGTGCTCTATAACCAGTTCCATAACTTGAATGTAATCTAAAACCTGAATTAAATATGATATAGCTTCCCGCAATTCGATAGGTGGAAGATAGACCAAATAGGTCATGATGGTTACTTCTAAAACTTGCGTCAATAAATAGGTTTTTTATAGTATTGTTTGAATATGAATAAAAAGTTGATGAAGAAGAGACTTTAAAGTCATAGGCATTGTACTGATCTTGCGTATCCATATGTGAACGTTCTGTATCTACTCCAAAAATAAACTTTTCTTTATTATTAAGAGGGATATCAAATTTTAATTTTGCTGAATTAAGATCAGCAATATACCATCTAAATTTTCTATCTTCATTAAGCTGGTATCGGCGAGCTTTGGCTGTAGACATTATTGCTTCTAAAGTGTAAGAACCATAATCTTTATTTAAAGAGACAGCGGATTGCCAATCTAATAAATTAGCTTGCCTATCTGCATCAATAAAAGGCCCTAAAGGAGCATCATCTTCTTCTATTTCTGATGTAAAAACTCTAGAAACTAAAGAAATTTCTGTTGTAGAATTAAAATCATAATCTATAACTAAGTTAGTACTATCTATATTGTAGCTATCGTTTTCATTATATCCTAATGATTTTTCAGCTGCCGAAATACCAGGTCCTTCCGAGTGATGATGGTTTAATGAAAAATATAAATTATTGATATTTCCGGATACACCTGTATCTATATTTTTATCTAATCTGTTAGATAATTCTATATTAAGAAATTTAATTTGTTCTTTAGTACCCCTTTTTAAAATTATATTTATTACGCCGCCTATGGCTTCAGATCCATAGAGAGCACTCTGTGATCCTCGTAAAACTTCAATTCTCTCCACACCATTTAAATTAATTCTTTCTAAATCTATAGATCCTCTTCCAGTTGATGAATCAACTATTTTCATACCATTAATTAATATTAAGGAATGATCAGTTTCATTTCCTCGAAGAAAAGCTCTAGTTAATGAATGAGGTCCACCACTTTTATAGTCTTGATAGCCGGCCGTTGCATTAAGTATTTGGGATACATAAGACATTCCGCTTTTTTCTATGTCCTTATTTGATATAATAGTTACGGCGGATCCAGTTTCTGTTAATTTTTTCGGATAATAATTTCCTGTTACAGTTATATCTTGAAGAATATTAGTTTTTTCTGCCGTTGCTACATTACAAAAGAGAAAAATTCCTTTTATAAAGATTAAATAAATTAATTTATTAGGTTGTATTAACAATATTTATTTCCAATTCAAAATTGCACAAAAATGATTATTTTTTTGTGTTAAATAATAAAATATTGCTTTGAGATTTTAAAAACCTTAAAACAATGGCTATATTCGCACCATCACTTTAAGTAAGCTCTATTGAACATCCCCTTTCAATAGTCGATAGCACTTAATTAGGCAGGTCTCCTGGCTCATTGAGTCTTTGATCATCCAACCTTCCCGTAAAATTTATACAGTGGTAATATGGATTTTCTCTTCAATAACAGTTGCGGGGGCAGCTGAGACAATTTACAGAAAACATCTCATTCCCTTTTCACCTATTAAAAGGCACCTAATTAAAAAAAATCTTATTTTATAATAACTTTTTGTCAAATTTTAATAGATTTTTCTTAATAAATAATTCATGTTTGAAAAATGTTAAGAAATATTATTAGATTTGCAATACGAAAGGCTGCTTCAGACCCTAGAGTTAGAGCTAAAGCAAAAGATGCTGCTAGAAAAGTAGCTAAGGGAGCGGGAGAAATAGCAAGAGATCCAGAACCAGCTAAAAAGTTAGGTAGACTAGCAGGAAAAATAAAAAAGAAGATTATCAAAAATTAATTATTTTTATAATAATCTGGACCGTATTCCATGCAATTTTCTATGAGTGTAGCTCTTTCTTCTCCGGTGCCACCATATTTGGGATCAGGTAATTTAAAACCTCTAATAAATTTAAGAGCTTCTTTTAAGGATTTTTTAGATTTTTCATCTTTCATTAAGGCAAATTCATGAGCTGTCCAGCAATCAACTTCTAATTCATTTCCGCTTTGTAAAACTATGTGACCATATTCATGGAGTATAAAGAAGTCTACAGCTCCTGGAAAGTTCCAATCAATATTAGCGATTCTTTGTGCACAATAATATATTTTACCATCCGGAGTAGCTGTAGCTACGCCTCCTTTAGTCATGCCACAATGTGGAATTAATTCTGCTTCAATTTTTTTATCGATACCATAAGCTATATTTAAATTAATTATAAATCCAAAAATAGTTATAAGCCATTTAAACATAATATGATATCCATCCAAAAACTATACGAATACGTAATATAGGTGATTAAGTGTGGATGTAAACGAATTTGGAATATAATGGAAAAAAATATTAATATTTTATGGTTTCGTAAAGATCTAAGACTTAGAGATAATCCTGCTTTAAAGGCTGCAGCTAAAAATGCTGATGTATTTCCTATTTATATTAATGATGATAATAACGAGCGGCAGATGGGTGCAGCAAGTAAAGTTTGGCTTCATAAATCATTAAAAGCGTTAAGTTTAAGTATAGGAAATAAACTGAATTATTTTAATGGAAAAGCTGAAGATATTATATTGCATTTAATTAAAAATTATAACATTAGAGGTGTTTATTGGAATAGATGCTATGAGCCATCTAGTATTTCTAGAGACACTAAAATAAAAAGAATATTAATGGATAAAAATATTAAGGTTGAGTCTTTTAATGGTTCTTTAATTAGAGAACCTTGGGAAGTATTAAAGGATGATAATACTCCATACAAAGTTTTTACTCCTTTTTTTAAAAAATCTTATTTAACATTAGAAAATGTTAAGATTAAAGAATTTGATGTATCAAAAATAAATTATGTATCTGAAACTAAATATAGTGATATAAAATCTCTTAAACTTTTAACTAACTTGGCATGGGAAAATGAATTAATAAATTTATGGAAAGTGGGTGAAGCAGCAGCAAGTCAAAAGGCAAAAGACTTTTTTGAAGAGGGTATTTTAGAATATAAAGAAGGTAGAAATTATCCTGCTAAAAATAATGTTTCTCGTCTTT
>Ga0222719_10000674_pt1 | contig 34118 bp, 38 predicted proteins | sample C33_34DmetaG_FD_165039 | JGI IMG/M metagenome (GOLD analysis project Ga0222719, IMG submission 165039) | Estuarine water microbial communities from San Francisco Bay, California, United States - C33_34D | ecosystem: Environmental > Aquatic > Marine > Unclassified | place: USA: California... | reverse complement strand
AATATTTGATGGCCGCAAGATAACACAAGTAGAATGTAGAACTATTCTATATATACTCAAAAACTATAAATTAACAGAAGAGGCTTCTCAAAATTTCTTAGATAAACTTATTAAATTTGAATAAAAAATGATTATTACATTTATTTTTATAATTATCAATATGGAGAAATGTATTGCTAATATTAATTATGATTCTTTAAACATAAAAAACACAAAACTTATAAAGTTGAAGCCTTTACCTAAAAAGGCAGAAATAAGTGCATTGGCGGCTATATCTAAGTATCTTCATTAGATTTTATTAGATTTTATTGGATACCCCGCGCATATATTCGAGTAGCTCGTTTTTCTCGTTAATATCTTCGCGAGTGTTAATAACTTTTAATTTTTCTGTAATGTGCGGAATCAATGTAAAGAACTTATTGGAGAGTGACAACAATTCCTTCTTGTTATTTTTATCATCCACAATTCGCGAAATATCATCCAGAACTGCTTGACCTTTATTGATTTGACCAATTGTCAGAACACCGAGGGGGAAAACGTTATAAGAATACATCCTTATATTGTAAGTTATATTATATAAGTTACTATCATTTTTTATTAAGAATAGCACATATGTATTCTCTTTATAACATAAAATTGATATAAGTTTTTATATTATATATTAATAAAATGAATAGTACGTCTGTCAATTATCAGGACTGGGAACCAGTAGTATTTACAAAAAAACCCAAAGAAATTATTAAAAAAGAAAATACTCCAAGACCTGCTGGTAATAAAGAGCTCACTAGATTGATTGAAGATGATATCCCTAAGCTAAACAAAATGACTCGTGAATATTCGCTTGCTATTACTAATGGTAGAGCAGCTATGGGTTTTTCGCAAAAAGACTTAGCACTAAGATTGTCTGTAAAAGATAATGTAATTAAAGAATATGAGAATTGTCAAGTAGCAAACTTTAATATGGGTTTTCTCAAAAAGATTTTAAGAACTCTTAAAGTAGATCCTAAAACTGTTATTACTAAATCTTGCTAATACTGTTTATAATTTATATTATATTGATATATTTTTTGTCAAAAAAAAGTGAAAAAATATATTGTAGCCGCTACTAAGGTAATACATGCTATCAGCGATTCCACCTTTCGGTTTCTTGGCAGATTGCCTTCTGTATGAACATGCACTATTGCTCCTTTTTGCTCTAAATATATAGAAAGTATTTGATACTTATAGTCCAATACAATGGGGTTTACCCACATTGCGTTCTTTAATTATATCATCAAGTCCGGTATCAATGTCTTTCTTTATACAGATATCTACAACATACCTTTCCTTATTATAGTGATTGTAATGTAGGTACTATATCATTTTTTATTATTAGCTGAACATATTTATCCTATCAAATACATATAAAAAAAATGATTATCTGATTTGATTAATTATTATAACAATGACTACTACTATTTTATAAGCGGTTTAATAAAAATTTTCAATTTCAAAGAAGAAATTTGCCAAAAGGAGGTAATGATAAACTTGCTATCATGGAATGTGAAAAGTTTAATAAGTGTTTAGATATTCTTATTAGACAAATAGGTGCAATTATGAAACTAAAACTTGATTTGATGAGTGAGAATATATTAGAGTAAATTATTAATAGTAACCTTTTTTTCTCCATTTTCACATCGCGATCTATAAATCAATTCAATAGATAATAATGTATTGTCAAAAACAAAAATATCATCTGAATCATCACAATTTAAATTAATGTATTTAGGTATATTAAATGTTAAATCTCTATAAGAATTTCTAGCATACTGTTCATTTACGGCTCTACCAGTTTCAGCTTCTCTTTTCTTTAATCTTGGACGTACATTGTAATAATTGTTATATACAATACATAATACTATATTATATCCTGCTTCTTTTATTTTTTTAATTACTGTATTATAATAAATGTCATAGTTAGTGCCTGTTCTATCAAATATTAAATTGTAATTACCTTCTAATGTTTTTTCATATAAAGCCTTATTAATCGGCTCAACTTTATGATAATACTTTCTATTAGAATTAAAATAGGTTTTTAATATATCATCCGGGTCTATTGATACAAAATCATCTTTCTTCTTTTTTAACATATTTATCAATACATTTAGTCCGGATGTTTTTCCACTACCGGGACCACCTACCATTATAATTGCTTTTTTCTCCTTTTTTACAGTTCTTAATTTCTCGCTAATATATTTATCAATTTCTTGTATATCTGGACTTTCTAATTCTGGACTTGAACCTTTTCTTGGACTTGAACCTTTTCTTGGACTTGAACCTTTTCTTGGACTTGAACCTTTTCTTGGACTTGAACCTTTTCTTGGTGGACTATTTGGCATATTATCTAATTAAAAGCAATAAAAAAAGAGTACATAATTTTATTTTTCTATAAATTTTATAAAGTTTAAGATTTTAGAGAGTTTATAAAGATTATGTACTCATTTAAAGATGTTAAAATTGATATATTGAATGATGCTTACTGAATAAGAATAATGCCTCAATATTGTAAAGGCGATGATTGTAAAGGTAAGAAAAAATCAGCATCTTATAATTTTACTGGATTGAAACCTGAATATTGCGTTGATTGTAAAAAACCTGAAATGGTTGATGTAAAAAATCATAAATGTATTACTTGTAATTTAAAACAAGCTTATTATAATAATCCAACAGAAAGCAAAGCTTTATATTGCGGTAATTGTAAATTACCTGTAATGGTTGATGTAGCTCATAAAAAATGTATTGTTTGTAAAGATAAAATACCTATTTACAATATTCCAACAGAAAGCAAAGGATTATATTGTTTTAATTGTAAAAAACCTGATATGGTTGATGTAAAAAATCCTAAATGTATTACTTGTAAGTTAAAACGACCTTATTTTAATCTTCCAACAGAAAGCAAAGGGTTATATTGCTTTAATTGTAAATTACCTGAAATGGTTGGTGTATTTAATTCTAAATGTATTGTTTGTAAAGATAAAATACCTATTTACAATATTCCAACAGAAAGCAAAGGATTATATTGTAGTGGTTGTAAATTACCTGAAATGGTTGATGTAAATCATAAAAAAATGTATTACTGAAAGTTGCGAACAATTTTCTCAAAAAGATAATTATTGCTGGCGGTGTTATTATTTTCATAACCCAACAAAAAAACCGATGCGACTTAAAGTTAAAGAAGAGGAAGTTATTAATTATTTAAAACAAGAATTTAAAGATATTGAAATGATTACTGATAAAGCATTAATAGGTGATGGAATTTGTTTAAAAAACAGACCTGATGTATTGATACATTTAAATAATCATTCTATCATTATTGAAGTTGATGAAGAACAACATAAAGGGTATAATCCAAATTGCGATGAAGCGAGGATTAATAATATACAAGAAGCTTTAAATAGACCTATAATAATAATTAGATTTAATCCTGATTCTTATATTGAAAATGGTAAGAAGATTAAATCCTGTTTTAACATAGATAAAAAGACTGGTATGAGAACTATTCCTAAAAATCAAGAGCAATACTGGAATAATAGATTAGCAAAATTGAAAGAAACATTAGCATTCTCATTAGAGGATTATACAGATGAACCTATTAGAATTATCAAATTATTTTATGATGATGTATAGTTATATTGTATTGTATATTCATTACATTTCAATTTTTAATGATTTTTGTATTTATAAAATGAGTACATAATCTATAAAATCTATTGAAAATCTCAAAGTTTATAAAATTGAAAGGAAAATGAAATTATGTACTCATTTCTTCTTCCATTTCCTCCATTTTTATTCTGCTATTGTTTATTAAATCTCTGATATTCTCTATTTGTTCTTTATAATGTTCTTGGGGTTCCGTAAGTAATACCAGAGATATTAGTTGTTGAATTATTTGTTCATATATTTTTAAATCCATATCAATACATATTTCATCTTTGTTTTGTTTTGCAAAGTTTTGCATTATACGTCCTTTATTTTTGATTAGTTCCTTAATTAACACATTAAGATTCTTATAAATAAACTCATCATCCTCTTTGACTAAACAATTTTTGGCATCATGAAATTTAATATTATTATTTTCTGGAAACTCTTCATTAAAGTGAATTTCTTTTGTGAGTAATGTTGGAATATTATAAACCTTTTTGAAGATTGCTAGCATTTTATCATAATCTAAATAATCGGTTCTTTCTTTTCCATAATTGTTAACATAAATATTAATATGCTGATTTTGTATATTTGTTTGATTATCTATATTGTTTGTTTGATTATCTATATCTATATTATTTATTTGTGTATCTATATTATTTGCTGGTTCTATATTCTGAGGATTTGGTACTCTTGCATGTATTATACTCCTTGGTTTACAAGTATTTCTTTTTATATGATTTGATTTTGCTTGTCTTGAACTAAAACTTATCATACATCTAGGACATGTTAATTCGTCAACTCCTTTACATTTTTCTTCATGTTCTATTAAATATTTTTTGATTTTATAAACCTTATTACATTTTTTACACATATTTTCAGGATGTACATTTGGTTTTTTTGGATGTACATTTGGTTTTTTTGGATGTACATTTGGTTTTTTTGGATGTACATTTGGTTTTTTTGGATGTACATTTGTTTCGGGCATTAAAAAATCTGATTTCGCGGACACGCGTAAGTTATGTATAGCATTTTGATGTCTATTTAAGTCATATTTACGATTTGTTGAGTAATTACATAGGTCACATTTATGCTTTTTTCGTGCGTCGTTTTCCATCCTTATTATATATAATCAAGAAATTATCTTTAAATATATTGAAATCACACCACGTTTTTTGAAAACGACGCGCGACGCATCGGCGTCTTTTTTTTTGTCAAATACTTTTAGAATTTTTTTAGAATTTTTATTTTTCTTAATTTATTTAACTATTATAATATCATAATGGTATTAATGGTTACATCTTAAATATCAAAAAAATAATGAAAAAGGGCCTTTCTTAACTTTTTAATTATTTTTTATAATATTTATACAATATATTTTTGTTATGTTCTTTATCTTCTAACAAAACACATTTTACAAATATAGTATATTCATTTGGGTCATTTAAATCATCATATCCCACAAATATTCTTACATATGATAAATTATCTTTTGTTAGTTGAAAAGTACTCCACCAAGATTGCTTTTTTAATTTTTCGATATCATTAGTACTATGTTTATAAACTTTACTAGTTGTTGAACATTCGTAATATCCGTTTACTTTTTTTGGTATTGATTTATTGCAAATTTTTCTTTTCGTATTTTCTTCATAGTACTTAAAAGTTTTATTCCACATATCATCATCATTTCCATCATATACTTTAAACTTTTTCCAAATGTTATCAGGATTACTAAGAGTAATCGATTTTAAATCTATATTTTTTAATTCTTTTTCCGTTGGTTTTTCTGGTTCAAGACCTTTTATTTCACATAAAGATACATTTTTCCCTGCAAAATTATCTGAAATATTTTCAACATGCTCTTCGTATCCTAGGCAAATTTCTTTTACTTCTTTTGTTAAAGAATAAAACTTAGTTTTTTTTATTTGTCTTTTATTTTCAGGTGACCACTGCATATAATTGCATAGAAATCTACACAATTGATACACAATATCTTTATTGTAATGTTGGTGAGCCATAATAACACTAACAAAATTCCCAAGAGTTTCGTTAATAAGAGTAACACTCATACCAACACATTGATAACCTGTAATAAATGTAGGATTATTTTTATGATCTTTAATCAATAATTGTATCATATCGGATGGTTCTCCTAAATTTAATTTATGTTCTTTTATATATTCTATTGTTTCAGTATCCTTAGTATTTATTTCAGTAACCTTAGTATATAATTTATGAATTTTGTCACTTGAATTTACTTGATAACTTGTATTAGTTAAATCATTCATTCTATATAGTTCATATCCATTTCCATTTATAGTAATCACATTTGCAGTCGAAAAATTCTTTAAAATTATTTCTACAATTTCGTAATGTGTTACTTTACGAATATATGCAGGTATAAAGTGATAACTAAATGAATTATTTGAAATTTCTATTTTTGGTAATAATATAGAAATATAACTTAATAATAGTAATTCATTACCAAGATTAAATGGAAAACATTCGTTATACCAAGTGCTTTTTTTTTTTTCTTTCATATTAGCTCTTTCAAATGAGTTTTCAGGTATATCTAAGCTTATATTTGCGAGTTCAATAAGTTTATCATGATTCAATTTTTCTTCATCCTCAAATACTTTAAAATCACAGCATTTTACACCAAAATAATAAGGTGAACGAATCATTTGCAATTCTTTTTCAATATCACGAATTAATATTTTATGAAATAAAATATCTGATTTTTTACTTGTCCATATGCCATCAGGTGTTGCACTATAACCTATAATTGATTCAACTATATCTAATTCATTATATAATCTAACATAATCGCGATTTTCTGGAATATATTTATGAGCTTCATCAATATGAATTTTAAATTGACGCTTAAACCAATGTGGATAATTTTTTAATATATTAGGAATACTACTACTAAACCTTTTAGTGTGAGCACAGCATATTATAACTTTTATTGGATTATTTTCTATATGTGTCCATATGTCTGCGACTTCTTTTGCATGAAGGCATTTACCTGCTGTTTTTTTATTACTATTAAATACTATAATATTATTAGGACTTATTTTTTCTTCCATTCTTCCAAAAAATTGTATTCCAGACTGCAAAGTATTCATAGTTAAAACAATATGAATATTTTTAATATCTTCCACAATATTCTTAATGCATATAAATGTTTTACCTTCTTGTGGTTTTCTAACAATGAGACTGAGTTTGCTTTCTATATCATTGACACGATAGTAATCGTTCATGATAATATAATGTTACTTATATTGTTTATTGCAATCAATTTTTATTTTGAGTACATAATCTTTAAAATTAATAAAAAAATAAAATTATGCACTCAATATATATATACACTTTAAACATACAAAATATTAATTATTTAGCATCATATCCTTCATCTTCTGAATACTCTATATTATAATCTTCGGCATTTTCAATTTCCTCATCTGGACAATAATACTCGGCACGATCATCATTTGCATCCCATTCCCAATTTATTATTTCTGTGCGACCATCTGTGTAAATAATATTGAAGTATTGTCCATCTACAAACCATTCTTCGACGACATTTTTGTCTTCAAGATCAAGTCCATCCGGAATTTTGAAAACAGCTTTTAAACAATAATTTGCAGTAACGACTTTGCGGTTACCCTTTACGTTCTTATTACTCTTATTATATTGGGAATCAGTAGTAGACATCTTGTGTTTTGAAGACAACTTTATATTAGATAATATCAAATTTTATTATTAGTTGGACATATTTATCTAAGGGAATTAATATGTTCTATTTTATAAAAAATTGATTTGTTTTGTATAAATAATTATAATACAACAATCTTGAGTTTCTGATAAAATCATCAAAACAACACTTTTCCCAAAAGGAAACGAATACAATAATCCAAGAAGCGGCAATAATGACCTCTGGATTTTATATTGAGAATTGTATGCAGCAAAATCATTGGATATTAAAAGTTGCAGATGGGAAAAACTTTAAAAATAGCAAATTTCCTTTCTGGGGATTGAAAGCGGGGAAAAAAGATGTAGTTAAAAATGCAGCTTTAAAAATAAAAGAGGGTGATATCTTATGGTTTTTATGTAATAATTCAAATGATAATAAGATAATCGGAATGGCAACATTTACTAAATTATTAGATAAAAGAGATGAATTATTGATACAAATTGAAACAACAAATTGTATTGATCAAGGATGGGATGGTGATGAATGGGAAATTGAATTGCATTATACTAATCTTTATAATGCTGAAAAACAAAATATAAAAATAAATGAAAAATTAGGACAGTTTCCTATTACAAATTATAATAATAATAAAGATAAGATAAATGAAGATTTAGAAGAACATTATAATGGTTTTAAGTATTATGGAACATGTGTATCGTTTTAGTAGATTAAGATAATACTAATAAAGTGTCCTATCAAAATGTGATTATTGAATAAGAAGTCTACATAATGTGAATATTGTGGTTTGTGTGTTATATATTCTTATTTTTTATAATATACAAACCACCATTCCAAAGAATTAATATCATCTATTTTTCTATAACATGGGTAACATCTAAATAAATTATCATTTTTACCTTTTATGAATCCCCACTTATTTAGTTTTTCAATTTCTTTAAAATGTTCTGTATCTCTGACTTTTAGTTCTTTATCTGTTTGTGTAATACACCTGTAGAATCCATTTGAATCTGGTTCTTTATTATTTGGACCTCTCTTAATACATTTACGATTTTCATCAAACCATGGTTTATTTTCATCATAATCTTTAAACCATGGATCGATATCTGTAAATTTATTAAATATTTTAATTAATGGTGTTTCTTTAATTTTCTCCTTTTTATTATTAATATTATTTAAACAAGATATATAATTACTTTTATTTACGTATTCTCCATTGTTATTATTCATAAGATTGAAGCTAGCTTTTTCCATATCAATAATTATTTCTTTATTTTTTTTTGTTGTATAAACAGTAGTTTTTACGTATGTCAACCAGTTTTTCATTCTACCTGTTAATCTTCCAAATAATTGATATAAATCATCATCGGATAATTGAGTATGTCCAATAATAGCATCTGTAAATGATCCTATTATTTCATTTACTAATGTTTGGCCCATACTAATACAAATATGTCCCGTATATATAATTGGTCTATCTAATAGATTGTGTTTTTTAAGAAAGTAAGATATAATATCACAAACCTCCTTATTATATACTTCATATTCATCATCGTTTTTATCGATTGTTTTTTGTATACCTTTTTTATTGATTTTTTTTACTTTTTTTACATCAAGTTCTATTGTTTTAGTTTCATTTGATGAAGAATCTGTATAATATATTATATGTTTATTATCACCATTTAACAAAATTACAACAATATTTTTATTTTTTTCTAAAAATAATCTTTTCACTTCTTCATGGCTTTTCTTTGTAATTTTAGCTGGTGCAAATATTCTCCGTTTATCATTTAAAATTGTTGGATTATTATCAATAATATATTTAATAAATTCAATTTCACCTTTACTATCAAATTCTTTAAATATTATATCGCTTGTCCCAACATAATTATCATATTTAATATCATCTAATTTAATCATTTTAATATAATAGTTATCTTCAAAAACATTGCAAGGCGTTGCCGTAAGCCCTATAATTTGTTTAACTATTTTCTTTTCTGTTATATTTTTTATTATATTTCTTAGTGTCATGATTTTATTTATATTTTTATTATCACTTTCATTTTTTATTTTAATATTTTTATTAATATAATTATGTAATTCATCTAAATGCATAAATATTCTTTTAGTTGGCCATCCTTTATTGCGTTCAATAATATTTATTAAATTATAAATGTCACTAAATCTTTGCGAATTACTACATGCTACTATTATACACGGGCACGTTCCTTCGTCACATACGATTGCTTTGAGCTCTTTTAAGTTTTTAGCATGTGTGCAATCTCCCGTATATTTTGAAGAAAGTACAACTATTGATTCAACTCCATATTCTTCTTTTAATTCTTTTATTTGTGAATCATTTTCAATTTCGTCTTCTTCTTCTTCGTCATTATTAAAATTATCTGTTACTCTTTTAGAAAATTGACGACCATTTAGTAATGTATTCATTGTAAATATTATATGTAAACTTTTTCCGTGTTTTTTATCTTTTTTTAATTCTTTTGTAATATTATTAATACAATTAAATGTTTTGCCAAATTGTGTTGGCATAACAAGTAATAGTAATTTACATATAATTAATCCTGAAAATAGCAAAGCATAATTTATATTAGAAAGCATAATTCTATAACTAATTATATTATTATATGATAATCAATTTTTTTATATTTATTTCAAGAGTTCTAAATCATAATTAGGATTTTTTTGTTCTAAATAGCTTTTCTAATTTAGCATTTGTCAGATCTTCATTTTTAACGGATCTATTTTTGGGGGTTGAAGGCGATTGAGATTTTTTTTCAAGATTTTTAAATGCCAATTCTAAATCATAATCGGGGTCTTTTGTGTCTAAATGTCTTTTTAATTTACTTTTAGCAGTTTGTAAAGTTTCTGCTGTTATTTTAGATTTAGATTTTGGCGATTGCCTTTTGGGCACCGATGGTAAAGGTGGAGGTTTTGGTGGTGATTTAGATTTTGGTGGTGATTTAGATTTTGGTGGTGATTTTGGCGATTGCCTTTTTGGCACCGATGGTAAAGGTTGAGGTTTTGGTGGTGATGAATTTGTTAAATTTGTATTTGATAATTGTTTAAATTTTTTTATAAAATATTCATCTGTGTAAAATACACTTGTCGGCCAATGTGACCTTAATATTGCTTCTTCAAATGAGATATTAGGATATTTTTTAACAATTTCTTCAAATTTATTTTCTCTTGTTTCTTTAATTGTTTCTCCCTTTGATTTGAAGGTGTTTTCTGGTTTTATAATACTTATTTTATCTTCATTGGGATTAAATTTTTCTTCTTTGTTTTCATCCCCCTTATTTTTTTGTTCTTGCCAAAGCTTGGCAATTTCTGCGAAGATCTGTGTTTTATCCATTTCAGGATTATTTTCCTTGATTTGCGAATACATTTCTTTCATGAAGATGTTATACTTCGACCCCCCCCTCTTTAACTTCCTCTCTATTTTTCTCTCTTTCATATTCCTCTCTTTTTTATTTCTATAAAAACAATATTATTATTAATTTATTGCAAATATAAAAAATATACACACACACATACAAATCACAATATTCACTTTACATAGCTTTCCATTCGGCCATAGCCTGCTTGATAGAAGCCGCCTTGGTGATTCCAGGATTCTCTTTTTGGATATGAGTTGATACCATCCTGATATAGTTCCTCATTAGTTTTTCTTTTTTGAGCTCTAAGATAGCGAGCTTCATAGTATCACTCTTTTTGTACCCAGGATTTTCCATCTGGATGGCAATCGAGGTCCACTTCAAGAAGTTGCGCGTGTTGATAGCGGTCATCTTTCCACTTAGTCTCTTTGTGTAAACACGGAAGACTTGCTGAGAGTTCGTGCGTTTAAACTGCGGTAAGCTTGTGTCTATCAAGCTTATACAACCGGGTTGGTGTATAATAATAATCTATAACCAAATACATCAATTTTTAATAAAAATAGAACATATTAAACCACGACATTCATAAAATATTATATTGCTTAATAATAGAAGTAATATAAAAAATGGATAGTTTTAATGATATGTTGTCAGGCGGTGCTGTTAAAAAAGTGTATGAACCAATAGGTAAGAAATCTGTATGCGGTAAAGTAAGATCTATTTATAGAAAAAACAACGGCAGGGCTTCGTCAAAGATTTATATGAGAAATAATGGAAAATACTGCCAAGTTAAAAACTTTGAAAAGGCTATGATTGCTGCTGGCAAATGGAAACCAACTAAAAGAGCTGCTGCCAAGAAATCGCCTAAACCATGCAAATCTAATCAACATAGAAATCCTGCCACTGGCAGATGTGTTAAAAATAAGGTTGTAAAAAGCCCAAAAAAGAAAGGACGCCCTCGTAAAACTTCTGTAAAACGTTCAACAAAAAGTTCGGCTAGACATTCCAATAGACAAGGCAGTTATAGTTATTAGATACTTTTTTCTTTTTCTTTAATTATGTTAAACATATATTAGAAAGCAATGGACAAATTCAAAAAAATTCAAAAATATAGCAAAGATTTCATTACAATACTTGCGCATTCTAGGAAAATAATAGAATGTAATAGAGAAAAATGTAAAAAAGAAACTAAAAAGCAAAATAAATATCGTGATATTGTTATGGAGAAAATCTCAAAACTATCTAAGAAAGAAGAAAAGACAAAATCATTTAAGTCATTTAATAAAAAGAAAGATATTACATACAAAGGTTATAATAAGAATAAGGATGTTAAAACATATTTAGAAAATTTAAGAAATAATATTAAAAATGATATTAAAACAGTTCTATCGCACAAAAGAGAATTTAAGAATTTTTTTAGAAAAATGAAAAAAATACGCAAAGAATATCTAAAAACAGTCGCGAAGAAACAGTACGAAAAGGAAAGAAAAAGCATTTTAAAAGAACTGACGACAAATACTAGATATATTGAATTAGCTAAATGCAGTTTTGATAAATGTTTAAAATTGCATAAAGAAAATTTTATATTAGTAAAAAAGCTCGCAGATAAATTATGTAAAAAAGAAAATATTCAAAAAGCATGTAATATATCGAGCGCTATCAATAAGATGATTCTTTTAAAACACACTTTCAAAGATAAGATGAGAGTTTTCAAATTAATCAAAGATGGTTTTATCTAATTTTTTTCTATGTTAAGAACTTTCATTATAGCGATTTCTTTTGCTATTTTATAAATCTAGTATTTAAATGTGTTATCATTAACTGTGTCGTAAATAGGAAGATAGATTGATCGGGGCCATATTCTTGAATGAGTTCATTTCACGACGAATAACAATTTACCAAGGGATTGTTTTATATTGGTTATTAACTTCTCTTATCATTTTTTTATCAATTGAACATTTATTTTGAGTACATAATTTTTATAACTCTGTAAAATAAATATAATTAATTATAAACATTTTTTTATTCCATTTTTTTTATATCATATAATATAATTATTTTATAATATAATGCCTACTCATAAAAGCGAAGATTATAAATTATCGGCTGTTGAATATTATTTAACAGAAGACAAAACACGGGAAGAAGTGTGTAAAATATTCAAATGATCTACACAAAGTTTGTTAAGATGGGTTGATAAATATAATGAAAATGGTGAAATAAAAAGACATAACCGAAAAACCTGTTGCGTATAAAGTTCATAAAGATCAAAAATTTATAATTTATATATAAAAAATGATAATGACATGATTATGATAATAATTATGAGAAAATACGAGAATACACACGCGTGTTCGGGGGCACATTGTGCAGGTGCTGGCGGGATGGCACCATATATTCCGAATATAAATAAGCAAAATAATTTTAACAGAGATTCGCAAAAAGCCCACAAAGAGGTATCTTACATACTACGCAATATTAAACAATCATTAAAATGTTGTAATTATAAAAAAATTTGATAGTTTATCTTTTAATCCATCCTTTTGTAAAAAGGTATTCAATGGTTATCTGACAATGTGTTTGAATTTTATCATATCAGAGCGAAAAGAAACAATAGTGCATGTTCATACAGAAGGCAATCTGTCAAGAAACCGAAAGGTGGAATCGCTGATAGCATGTATTACCTTAGTAACGACCATTGAGTTTTTTTTTACATTTCAACAACTCAATACAAATTCGTAATATTTTATGTTTTTTTTGAACTTTATATTTTCATATCTAATTGATTTTTTATTTATTACTTCCCGCAAATCCTCTAAATATCTATTATCATAATCCTCTGTAATAACAACAGCTTTATTGGCTTCTATAAGTATATCTAAATATGTAGGATTTTTAAGTTCCTTGCTAATGAATATAAGGTTTTCGTTTTGATAAATATAAATAAATATGATTTTATAGGCACCCAAAGTATTAAACAAATAATTATTCAAACAATAACTAACGTTATCATAATGAATACAAATAAAATTTTGTTTACAATATTCGTAATTAGTAATATTCAATGGATTTAGTTTAACTTTTAGCTTTCTCATTTTTTCATTAAGTAAATCTATTTTATTTTCAATACTATCTGCAATATACTCTAATATAAATACAAAATTATCATCAGTTAACTTATCTAGATGACTAGACATTTTCAAATTAATTAATTAATTATATGTTATTATCAATTTTCATTATATAACAAAATATAAATTATTAGTATATAATGAATACTTTACCTACCGAAATAATAATTAATATATTAAATGATATAGCAAATAATATTGAAAAGGAAATTATTGAATACGAGAGAAAGCTAAATAGATATGAAAAGATGCATGATTTTTTAAGAATAGTATTTAAAAACGACAAGGATAATATAAACTTTTATATATTAAATAAACATTTTGGAAATAAGCTATTAAAAGAGAGTACATAATCTATAAAATCTCTTGAAAATCTAAAAGTTTATAAAATCATTAAAAAAATAAAATTATGTACTCTCTTTTTAAAAATTGATTAGTGTATTATAAGTTTAATTATACAAAAAATGAACTACAATCTAATCAAATTCTATATCATTATCATGTTTATCATTAATAGTGTAAATACATTTGATTGTAATACTTTTCCAATTATTAAAAAGCTATTCAATAAGGATAATTATTATAATAAATGTTATAAAAATTACGTATCGCGAGGTGATTTGATTAAAGTTCGCAGAGAACGTAAAAACAATTATAAAATGACTAATAGTAATGTAAATATTAATCTTAGAAATACTACGAATGTTAGCAAGGCAACCACAGACTTTACTAAATTCCTTAATAATTCTATGTAGTTTTCCAAGTAATAATCTATAATATTGGTGAATAAATTCCTTGTGCCGTCAATATACCTACAAAGATACATGTTGCTATCCACCCAAACAATGTTTTATATAGTATTTTTTTATTGATACCAGATACATTATTATTCCAAAAACTTTCTAATAAACCGACTCCACAAATAGCACGCACCGATTTGACAATGAGTAGTAGAAGGAGATAAAATGAGTACATAATCAATAAAATCTCTTGAAAATCTTAAAGTTTATAAAAATCATAGAAAAATAAAATTATGTACTCGTTTTACTCCTTTTTAATCGGAATCTGAGCTATCATCGGAAGTAGATGATTCCGATATATCAGAGCCATCAGAACCATCTGAGCTATTACTATTATAAGGCTCAAATCCAGATTTCATAGGGTCGCTATGATGTTTTAATATGGAAGGGTCAACAATATTTGATTTCGTTATTTTATTGGGCTTACTGTAATCGTCGTTTGTCAATATACCTAGCGAAGCGAGCGAAGAACCATCATCAAATGCTAAATATAATAACGAAAATATAAAAACATATATCATACAAAATATAATAAAGTTATTAAATGTAAAAAAATCTTTATTTTCATTAACATCTTCGTTTTTATCTTCATTTTTTTTATTAATATAATAATATACAGCAAATAATGCAACTGAAACTAATAAAGAATATAACAATATCATTACCTATTAACATTTTGTAAAATTGTTATATAAATAATAACGCAGCAAAAAATATAAACCTATTTTTTCTTAGTAAAACATTTATTGATAAAGTCTATAACTGTTTTTGGTTCGGCATTAACCTGGTCAATCCTTTTTTTCTCTTTTATAACTTCTCTTAATTCTTTGGCGAATTCTTTAATTTGTTGTTTATTAAAATGTTTACCAATGCTTAATTTATTTTGTTCTAATACTTCTATTCGTTTTTCTAACTCAACTGTTCTTTGATTTGTAGATACATCAGAGTTAACATTTAATATAATATCGTTAATAATAGGATATGCAAATTGACTACGGTCATTGCTTCTATCTATATAACTGATTAGTCCCGAAACTTTATCTGTAAATTTTAATGATCCCGAATCGCTAAATAACCCATTGTCATTGCAATATTGACTTTTAAACTCTTCAAAATCTTCGGGAAATCTATCATCCCCTTCCAATAATAGATTAAGGAGTTTGACAGAACTCATTGGGTCTTCTGTGATTGGTGTAGCAGACATTAGTAATAATTTAAGAGAATCATTCTTTGAAGTTGTGTATGAATTTTGCACCATATCTTGCAAAACTTTTGGGTCAGGTTTTTCTAAATGCGATAAGGTATCGCTATATACCTTATGTATTTCATCTATAATTATCAAAGTTTTTCTAAAAGGGTCTTCTTTGCCGTTGCGAGCTACCATTTGTTGATAAAACTTGTTTTTGCCTTTGATTAAATTAGTAAATTGTTTATAAGAAATTGGTTGCAACCAATTTTTTCCTAATATAGCCATTCGTTCAAAGTTTCTTTTTGGCATTTTTTTGCCACTTTTGATATATTCGCGTATTTTCATATTACATATTTTTTCAAACATATTCTTCCAAATATCTTCTTTCAATGTATGGCGGGTAACCCATAAAATTGTATAATTACGTTCATCAAAACTTTGTGTAGCAGATGCTATTGCTGTACATGTTTTACCAGAACCGACGCTATGATATAAAAACAACCCTTTGTATGGTGATTCGGGGGTTAAGAATTTTTGCACAAAAGATTGTGTATGAGATAAGTCAACAATTTCATATTTGCTACTTTCATTGTCTTCATCATTAACAACGTTATTGATACATTTATTTTTAATTTCTAACAAGGGCCATTTAAATTCTTTAAAATGCGTAGAAACATAATTATATAAATCAAGATGTCTTAGTTTTTCCGAAGGTGGTACTGGCAATATTTGTGGTTTTTTGATATTAGACATAGCAATATATTCTTCAACGAACATAAGTGTTTCTAGATAATTTTTCTGATTTATTAAATTTTTACGCTTATAATATTTTAGATTTTCTATAATTTGTTTTCCAAATATTTTAAATATATACAATGGTTTTAACCAAATTTTATTTACAGCATCGCAATAACTTTTGCGCTTATTCAAATAGTTACATAATATTGGTTTTGGATATTTTTCAAGTAGAGCATTTAATAATTTACTATTTGACACTTTATCATTATTAGATAGTAGAATTTTTTTACCCAATATATTTCTACCTTTTTTTTTTCTATAATTATCTTCAATTTTATCAATATCAAATATTACAGCAGAAAGTAATATAGCATTTGCACTTTCTAAATATTCAAATGGTCCTTTGCATTTTTGAGTACAATCTATTTTATCTTCGTTTGTAAATATTTTTCCACGTACATTGCTAACAACTTTAATTAAATCTTTTTTAACAGGTTTCTTTTTTCTCTTTTTTTTTTTGCTAGAATTTGATGTATCTATTAATTGCTTTAAAGATTCATAAAATCTATTATTTTTAGTATTTAATAAATGGATATTTTCCGTCAAAGGCATATCAACAGAAGCAGCAATCAGTATATCTTCTATATCCGCAGCAAAATTTAATGCACTTACATTTTGATTACTATGTTTAATATATAAATCATGAACTGTCATATTATTATTATAATTAATATTATATCTATAAACATTTAGAGGCCATCCAATATCTGGTTTAAATGGTAAGCCTGATTGACCACAAAAACGAGTACCTCTGCCAATAACTTGTGTGTTTTCCGCTTTTGTTGTTAATGGTTCTAAAATATGCATATATTTAACATCAAATACATCAATCCCTTCTTTAAATCCCGAATCTAATATTATAAATCTTATATTTTTACCATTAATATTATCTGGACGTTGATTCAATTTAGACATCATATTTTTTTTTAATCCAATAGTTAAAGGTTTTTTATATACTGTAGATGTAGTTAGTAATCCAAATGTATAATTAGACACTGGTAAATCCTTTACAAATCTACCCATATTGTATATCAGTTGATAACCCTTTGCTATCATACTTGAAGCTACCATCTTAGCACCATTTACACCAGAAACATCACTATATATAATATGTTTGTAATATTTACCTTCATTACTCATATCATTATCATCTAGTTCTTTAATTTTATTTAATAAAGCATGTATTTTAGGAGACATTACAGGTAAATCATTTAAAACTTCTTCTTTATTAAACTTTGCTGAATCAAATTTATGATTTGGTTTTACATGAGCCCATGTACTAGAATTTCTAATACAGATAGCTTCTTTTGGTATTTTACTCATATCTATTAATAAATACACATAATTATATTGAACTTGGTGATTTTTTTTACGTTTAGATAAGGAACTATTTGACATTCTGGAAAATCTTTTTTATAGTGTTATAATGGATTCGGTGGTGTTCTAATATTATATTCTATATTGCGATTACAATTTTTCAATAAAGGAATTCTTTCAAGTTCACTATAATGTTTTTTAATAGGTATCCTATTTTTACAATTATGTATTATAATTTTATTGTGATTATTTGGTACAATTCTATAAGTATATATCAGATGAAATGACGAATAATTGTCCACGACCTTATGGTCAAAATATATAGGGTATTCTCTAACATTCGGTCTGGTTGGTTATAATATATAAATAGCTTTTTAATAATATTTAAAGGAATATGAAATATATAAACTCATTTGCAATTGATTTTAATTATCAAGCCATAATAATAATTTTTTTTATTAATTGGATTTAGTTATAACTATACTGTTACTCTTTATCTGTATGTTGACATTCTATATTATTAATACATTTAAAAGTATAACACCTTAATAATAAAACTATAATGGTAAAACGCGCTGTTACAATATTGGAAAAAATAAGTAATATTATTAATAAATATAAAACACCAGAATTGCAAAGATTATTAGACGAAAATCATATTAAAGATATGATGGATGATCAAATAAGTGAATATTCAAAATATGAAACATTTTCAATGTTGCAAAGTTTTACAATTGCATATATTGAAGAAGAAAAAACAGGCTATTTGTTAGATGGACAACATAGATTAGTTACATTTTCTAATTTGGGTGACATGGGATATGATATTAGTAATGTAGATGTGCCACTTGTAATTTATAATGTAAATGATTATAGTGAAGTTGAAGAATATTTTAATAAAATAAATAAAAATTCTCCAATAAAACCCATCGGAAATATTGTAGAATTTGATAGAGATTTGGCCCAACTATTGTTAAATACATTTACGCGCATTTATATCCACGAGGATAGAGAAAATACTAGATGCCCCAATATATCCTATAAATCTTTATTGGATAATATCAAAATAAGAAATATTAAAGACAAAATAGCTCCATTTAATAAAAGTATCAAGGATGTATTCAATGTAATAATTGAAATCAATAACTATATGCATACTATATCAGATAGTCAAATGAATCAAGTAGATAATAATAAATTTAATAGTTGTAAAAAAAAGGCATTAAATAAAAATTGCCAAACATGTTATCTTTCTATATTTAGCAATTTTGAATGGTTGGATTTGGCTATATATGCCTTAATTAATGATAAAAGAATCAAAGATATATGTAATGATTTTTTGCGAGATATTGATAAAAATAAAAAAAGAGTTAAACTTACAAATGAATTAAAGATACAAATTTGGAAAAAAGTAACAGCAAATCAATGTGATAAAGGCATTTGCTATACGTGCAATGAAGAACTTTATTTCAATAAAATGGAATGCGGACATATAGTAGCTCATGCTCTTGGTGGTAAAGCTACATATGATAATATGATGCCGGTTTGTAAAACTTGTAATTTAAAGATGGGTACAATGAACTTAGATGAATATAGAAGATTAAAAAATATTCCCTGATTATTCTAAAAATTGATACAATATATATCTATATGATATTATATCATGTTGAAGAAACTAATCAAAAACCTCATCGTCGCTATATTGATTAGCAAATGTTATTGTGATAAATTTATATTAAGAAGATGTATAAGTTGTCCCATAATTACTGATAAAATGATAATTGAGCATCAAAAAACAGTTGAAAAACATAATTATGATAATTCTAATGAAGAAAAAAATAGCAAAAATGAAAAACATGTGTTGCAAAAAGATTATAATAAAATTTTAAATAAAAGAGTTGAAAAAATTATTTATCTCCGCAATCGCGAAAGATATAATTTTAAGTAACTATAATATAGTCTTCTTCAAAACAAGGTCTTTTAATATTAAGAGATTTACAACGTTTTAATTGTTTACTGCCATATATATTTAATATTTGATAAGATTTTCCATATAGATCATTATATATATTCAATGAATTTATTTTTATCGGTTTAATCATATAGTGTCTTTTAATTGAGTGCCATAATTTTATAGATGACAATTCGTCGTCGCAAACTTCTGAGTTTTTATTATTCATTATAAATATGATATATATAATATCTTTTTAAATAAAAATTGAATAACGATATTGAATATTGCAACAATAGCACATAATCACATGTGTCTAAATATAAATTAGAATAAAAAAAATAACATAATACACAAATAATATATAATATTTTTTTTGAGAATTGCTGTGTGTATCCTATACAGAATACTAACCTTTCCGAAGATAGATTATTTTCATAATAGTTGAGAATTGCTGTGTGTATCCTATACAGAATACTAACCTTTCCGAAGATAGATTATTTTCATAATAGTTGAGAATTGCTGTGTGTATCCTATACAGAATACTAACCTTTCATAATAAAGGTAAACAATGTAAACTAAATTATTAGATCCTTGCACCCATTTACATATAATAAATGTAATATGTTCTTATATCAATTTTTATTATATTATATTAAAAAAATATCTTTTTCAAAATATTTAATAATTCTGTTTTATTTTCATTGCTTAATTTATCCCAATCTAGTTGTTCAATATTTACATACTTGATATTGACAATCATATTGCCACCCAATAAGCCTTTATTTTCCAATATTATGTTATTTAATTTTAATGGCTGTATTTCAATATTTATGTAATTTCCATCAATATAATTTATAACTTTTGTTGTTCCTGATAAATATTCATATAAATTAATATTAGTAGTAGTAATTAAATCAATCGTACCATCATTATTGAAAACGTGTTTATATTTAGATTTTTCTGGGCTATTTTTAGATAATATCATTTTAATCTCTATTTCGTGCTCTATCCCATCGTCGTCGATATACTGGCGAGTCAAACAAGGATACTCTTTTTTACATAATATACTTATATTAAATGGTTCATTTACGCCTTTTAATATAATTTGTAATTTTTTTTTTTTAGTATTTATTAAATCGTAATATGATATTGGTAAAACTATACTGTGTTTAATTATAGATGTCGAAGGATTATAATATTTTCTATTTCTAATGCCTTTATTAAAAAACATTTTAGCCACATCAATAAAAGTTTTTTCAATATCATCCTTATTAGAAAAGAATTCATCATATATATCATTCCAAAATTTGCAATCCGTATCTTTGTACGTATCAAAATCTTTACCCAGGTCATCAAAATTATATTCAAAATTATTAAAATCATTTGTTAAATACCCATAATTATCAAAGTCTTCTAATGCTTTTTTATATGCAATACTTGCGTTTTTAAATTTTTCTATTTTAGTATTTTTAATATTTTCATCTTTAATATTACAAAGTTTATCTGGGTGGCATTCTAATGCTATTTTCTTGTATATACTCTTAATATCTTCACGCGCATAATTAGATAAATTACATCTATCTAATTCAAAAATTTCTATATACATTATTTAAATTATTATGATACCTTATTCTTTATATTATGAATATATAGTCCATTCTGGCCATATTTCGGCCATATCATTTTCTATAATTCTTCTATATGGTCTAATTTTATAAAGTTTCTCCATTCTTTCGTCATAATTGTCTTGTGGTCTTTTAACAAATACTGCTTTTTTCCTATAACCGTCTTCGCCGGCACCCAATTTATTTTTAACCGGATTTGATTTTAATGGAGATATATAATATAATGCTAGCGTTTTTCTATACATGCCTTCTGGACATTTTATAATTTCCGGCACTCCATGCCAACTCATCTCAGATGTTTCAAATATAATAGCCTTGTTTTTACTCGGATAACATTTAGATACACATTCTGTCATATCAGCATTCCATAATTCCGTCGCACCATTCCATTCTTCTTTCCATTCATTATTTAAATAATATATGATATTGAGCCGTCTTTGCCTATTCTCCAATATAGGATGTTTTTCATAATCTAAATGCATATTTAATCTCCCGTACCTGGGATGAAAATGTATACCAGAACCATGTAATGTATCATCCACTTCAATATCATTAATATTGAAAATATGACGTAGTTTATTAACAAAAGTATCAACTGATAAATGACTAATTAAGTTATTAATTTCAGTACTAATTTTATCTTTTTTATCTAATACATATTTTACTTCGATAGGATTATAATATTTCCAAAAATCATCAGTAATATTATCTGGTAAACTATTGACAATTTTATTATAATATTCGTCATCTAAAAAATTATCAATTATGATATTGTTGAAAGGATAATTATTTACTTTAATATCTCTATTAAACCAGTCACCGTAAATGTTCATATAAACTAATAATTATATAATTATATAATGACGGTAATATTTATATGATTAAAAGCGCATGGGAAAAATTGCAAGAAAAATTTCCTGAAATTATAAGAAATAAAAAAATATATAATGATATTGTTAGAAATATTTTATTATCACCAAATAATATATTATTATATTGTGCTTATGGGTTTCCAATTGATTTAATTATAGATATAATATTGATTGAAAAATTCAAAAAAAACAATTTTTATAGATCAGCTCATATATGGGATAAATCAATATATTATTACGAAAATCAAGATTTTATAGAAATAGATTTAATGAATCCTGATAATATCAAGAATATAGATAAATTAACAAAATTTTTACTTCATATTGTTAATACTAAAAATATTAGTTTGGGCAAACATTTAATTATATTAAAACATATCGATTTATTATATAAGAATTATTACGAATTCCGCATATTATTAGAAAGATTTTCCAATAACATAACATTTATATCAACGACACATCATATATCAAAAATTGAAACGCCAATACGCAGTAGATATAGCTTATTTAGAATACCATTATTTACTTTTGCAGAAATAAATGACATATATATCAATTATCTAGATATGTCTGTAAATGAATATTTGGCTTCAAATGAAACAAGGGATATCGTAAAATGTATATTTATTACAGATAATGAAAGTCTGCCAAATAAAGATTTGATAACAAATTCATTTATAAATTACAATTACCCGCCATTTGTTGATTTTATAAAAACTTTTAATGCTAAAAATATTGACGATATCAGGAACCTTTCGTATAAATGTTGTCAATATAATATTAATATATCAAAAATAATTCATGATTTTATTAAATTAGTTGATGAAGAAGGAGAATACTTATTAAAGATTAAATATCCTAAAATAACAAAAAAAAATCATAAGCTGTATAAAAATAATTTAAAAAAAGAAATAATAAGTATTGGGGAAAATATAGACTATATGCTATCGCAAACTAATAAATGCAAGGAACCTATATATATAGAACAGTTGCTTTGTCTATTACTTATTTAATCAGGTGGTTCATCTATAATCACGGGGTAATTTTTATTTACACATTTAATTGATAAATATTTATCATTTACAACAATATCCTGTTTTTCAATACTGAAATTATCATATATTAAGCTCGTATCAATAAATCTATCACATTCGTATTTTTTATCATATACAAGTGTCATATATGCGTATTTGATCTTATCTAGATGCTTGTTAAGACATTCATTATATAATAAAGCACCACCTATAATAAAACCCGATTCTATATCATCATTCCTATTTAAATGATTAATTGCTGTTTCAATACAATCAACAACGATTATATCGTCCCCATTATCAGCTTCTTTTTTCATTTTTTCATATTCATTACTGGTAATAATAATATTTACCCGTTTTTTCAATGGTGCGTTAGGTATGGAATACCATGTATTTTTACCCATTATAATACAGTTTCTCTTAGCATTGTTATTAACTGTCGTAGTAATCTTTCTAAAATGTTTCAATTCTTCTGGTATATCCCATGGTAATGTATTTTGATATCCAATACCACCATTTGTAGTAGATGCTAATATTATTCCAACGTCCTTCATTAATTATTATTATATCACATTTCTTTATACAGTTGATTCATTATTACATAAACCCTATCCCGGTATTCTTCCATGCCTTCATTTTCATTTGCTTTTATCATATCACATACTTTTATTTTAATTTTATAATTTTCAAATAAAAATAATTTAAAAAAACTTTTTAATACTGTTTCATTATAAAAATCATAAATTATGGAATTATCAGGTAATTTTATCAATATTGGTAATATTTTTGGTTTACTAATAAATGCTCCTTTTCTTGTAAAATATCCAATATTTTCCATTTCTTTTGGTAAATTAGCTTCTGACGGCGATATGAATAAAATGTTATCTCCGTTTTTTCTATTACTAACTTTTTTTTCAATTTTACTAGCAACATTAGTTTTTTTATTCATATTAACAAATATACCTCCTATTTTTTTATTTGTTAAATCATCATAAGATATATAATCATAAAAGTTATGTTTATTTAAAACAAATCCCAAATTAGGAAAAGTACTAAGTAACACAAATCCATCTACTGTTGATATGTGATTGAATATACACAAATACTTTTCGTCGCTATAAAGATATCTCATATACTTATTATAATCATCATCAGATATTTCAATATTAAAAGACATTAAATAATGTACGACAAATTTAAAAAATACAATTATCAAAGTAGCTATATTACAGTCACTATTAGTATTTTTTAAAAGACAAATACCGAGTATTATTAATATTACAAATAAAATAATCTTAAAAGGTATCAAAATATAATGTAATACATTTACCATAAATTTTTTTCGTATTTATCTAGATTTTCATTTCTTTATACTCTTTATTCATTATATCATATACTCTATCTCTATACTCATCAATTGACTCTTTTTCATCGGGATCTATCATATCGCCAACTTTTATTGTAATTTTATAATTTTCAACCAAAAATATTTTTAGATAACAATGAATCATTGATTCGCCATAATCTTCATTATAATTAAGTGTTTCGTCTTGATATTTAATTATAATTGGTAATATTTTAGTTTTATTTACAAATGCTCCTTTTCTTTCAAATTCTGATATATTCCCAGGATTTTCAGGGGGTTTACCACAACACGGTGCTATATATAATGGAAAATCACCACATTTCCTATTATCAACTTTTTCTTTAATTAATTTTGTTGTACCTCCCATTTTAGACCTATCTAATAAAATACCACCTAACTTATTGCTAATACTTTCGTCATATAATACATATTTTAGTTCATTTTGTTTATTCATAACCGGCCCACAACGAGGTAATGTACCAAATAAAACGATTGCGTCTACCAATGTAGTGTGAGTAAATACACAAATGTATTTTTCATCACTATATAAATAATTCATATATTTGATATAATCTTCATTGGATATATTTACATTCATTGATAATATATATAACATAATTTGGCCCATGACCAATACACAAAATGTAATATCACCTTCTTTTTTAAGAGAATGTAGTATATATATGCAGATAAGAAATACAAAATATATTAAGAATAGCCTTATTGGCATTGTAACATAAATGAAGAAAGTTTTAAAAATACAATATAATTTATAAAGTAAAGAATATAACATCTTATAAAAATTATTAATATGATAATCTTATATATGATTTTTATACATTAAAGAGGAATATTTTGGAATATCAAAATTATATAAATCTTTTTTTGCATATTTATTATCACGTATCCATATTCGCGCAATGTAATAAAACTTCTTTGGACTTATTGAAATACCATTTATATTATTTATATATTCTTCGTTTTTACCAATATTCTCACCCAATGTATTAGCACATAAACTAAAAAATCTTTTTTCCAAATCCTCTGGATAAATTTTAAATGAAAAACACCCTCCTTTTACATTAAGTTCATCTTCATATTGGGGCATAATATCTAATCGCATTATAAAGAACATACCTTTTTTAAATAAATCACTAAATGACTTAAAATAATATATATATTCATCAACTGTTGATATTTGTCCTATCATTTTGTAACTTTTATTATCCCATTCAATATCATAAGGATCGTGAAAGTATAATGCCCATGAATCATTTAAAAATTTATGTTCAGTTATATCGCGATCATCCATTTATATTAAATATATATTTAATATTCTTATATATCACATTAAATAGTATAAAGCTTGATTTATATATTATAATTAATATGTATCAAACATCAATTAGAAAAAAGAAAAAAAATTTTAATACTAGTAAAAACACCAACTATGATATAAATTTTGAATGCGAAGAATATGGTCTTGTTAAAAAATTATTGGGCAATTGTCGCGTAAATTTAATTTGCAATAGCGGCGATGAGGTTATGGGTATTATTCGCGGGAATATGCGCAAATTCAATAAACGCGTATTAATTGATAAAGGAGATATTGTCGTTATATCAAAACGCGAATATCAAACTAATAAAGTAGATATTGTTCACAAAATATCATCTGATAAATATTCTGAAATATTAAATAGCGTCCACTTTTCAAATGTATTAAAAAACGAATATTATAATACCACAAATACATCTTTAAATAATAAAGAAACTTATATCAATTTCAGTGAATCAGGTTCTGATGCGAGCGACAATGAAACATATAAAAGTATCGGATTTTTAAATATTAATGATAAAAATAGCGATAGTGACGATAATATAGATATAGATAATATATAAATATATAACTCGCAATTAATATAATTATAAATGAAAATTTTACATATAATCATATATTCTAACTCTAAATATAGCGAAAGAATTGATAATAACGCGTATGAAAATATGCAAAAATTATTAAGCAATTATTATAAAAAGTTTAATAACGAAGTTACTACTTATTTTGTTAAATATAATGAAAATGTTAAAAAAATATATAATACCGATTACCATATCCAGGACAATATATTATTTATTGATGGAAAGGAAACGTCTATACCGGGTATTTTAGACAAAACATTATTAGCATTTAAATATTTAAATGATATTCATTATGATTATCTTATTAGAAGTAATATTAGTACAATAATAGATTTTGATAAATTAATAAACTATTTGAGCATAAATCCAATCAATTATTATGGTTCTGGAAAACTGGTTGATTTACAATGGAATGGTGGAGGTATTAATGATTCTACATGGTATGGTACAATATTTGCATCAGGGACATCAATAATATTTACAAAGGAAGCTATAAATGACATTATAAATAATGATAATATTATACGGCGAGATATTATAGATGATGTATCACTTGGAATATTTATTAGAGAATATAAAAATATTGAACCGTCACAAGTTGATTCAAAGCATTTTTACGAGGTTCCTTTTTTCAATAAAGATGAGCAGTCTATAACTAATTTTATAAACGATATTACACATAGAGATATAATATTTTATAGAAACAAATGTTTTGGCATTATGGTGAAAAATAGAGATATTGATTATAAGCAAATGGAGATTATTATCAAATATTTAAGATAATTATTTTTTACTTATACAACTATTATTATCATAAGATGATGGCATAAAACTATGTAAATTACCCTCGTCATCTTTAAAAGCTTCGCGTTGCAAGCGTTTACTGTATTTAAATGATAATTTAGCAAGTTTTTTATTATCATACAAAGTCATAATTAAAGTATGTAATGGAGCATCACCCCATCTATAATAAAATATATAGCCCTTTTTATCAATTTCATTCACTATATTTTTTATTTCATTAGTATTCCATAAACTAGGTTTTGTAACACAAAAGTTATTATAATACATCAATGGCATATGCATATCAACAGTAGTATTTTTATATTCTTCGCCATGTATATTTTCATATAATTCTTTAAATTTATTAAAATATTTACTGCTGTTATCTAATTTATGTTCCATAAACAATTCTTTTAGTTTTTCTTTTTTATTTGGATATATCGTTTCAAAAAACTCCTTCATCCCGTAATTACAAATACTACAATCTATATGTAAAATATTTGACATATAATTGAAATCCTTTTCCTTCATCAAATTAAAAATATCTTGGTTTATAGGTTCTTCTATTATACTATCGTCATCCAATCTCATAACATAATCATATTCTTTGCAATATTTGAAAAAATGTTTTACCCAAAAATTACACATAATTCTATATTTTATATTTCTCCAATAAGGAACTGGTTTTATATCAATACATCTTTTTAATTTATTTTTATCAATATGATTAGGTATCTTAAAATCCTCATTATCCAATTCTTGGAACTTTATAAGACGCTGACAGTCACCGCGTATACTTAATATTATTTCTCTTTGCGATTCATTATCATAATCCCCTTCATGTAAAATAATAATAGGATATTTATATTTGGCATTGAAATTTTTAAATAAAAAATATAAGCTTGTTTTTAGATATACCCTTCTTTCAATAGTATTTTGAGTTAATATATATATCGCCGCTTTTAACATATTTATTTATTAATCTAACCCTATTTTTATATATTAATTATCATTATCAATACCATATAAATAATAATTATTATATAATTTATACGCATATATATCTGCTTCACATATTGTATTGTTGAATATAGCAAAACTATATAATATTATATTACAATTCTTATCATTATTTATTACATAAGGATATAATGGTCTCAATTCTTCATCATCTTTCTTTTTAAATAAGGATTTCATTTCGTTAATATAAAATGTTATATCATTATTGTCAATTAATAATGCCATAAAAGTGTGTTCGCTATTGAAAATATCCTCGCTAACATCGTAAATATTATATGTATATGTATTTATTTTTATTTGTACAGTATATTTTTTTTTAACATATAGCTGGTTATAAAAAACAATTTCATCATTATAAGTGTTTTTTATATGTTCGCACATTTTTTTGTCTATAACATATTCTTCTTGCGCAAACAGATCACCGTCACATTTCTTGGCCAAGTATTTTTGAAATTGACTATTGGAAATACTATTATTTTCATAATAATTATTATGTATATTAATACTATTTTGTATATTTTCTATTATTTTTTTACAATTAACATCTTCTTTACACTCTTTATCTATCTTGTTAACATTTATATTGTTAGAATTAATAATATTTATTGATATTAAATTGCCACTATCTGAATTACCCAAGTATAATAATTGACCCATATCACCTTCAATACTATTCAATTTAATTGTGAACAAAAATGATATATTTTTTAATATATCTAAATTATCAATAATTGGTATGTATTTTTTTTTATTTATTTCTATATAACTATTGTGTAATATTTTTGGGAAGGTCTCAACTTCTTTTTTTGTAAAATTCGTTTTACCAGATGATATGGAGTTATGTAATCTTTTATATTTGTTTGTATCGTCATTAATTTTGTTTGACTCTTCATTTTCAATTTCTATGAAATCATTTGGTACCTTATCTGTATATTTCCATTTCATACCTAATTCATTTTGGATATAATTGGGTATTATTTCTATTGTAATATTTGTAATATTAAAACCACCTATTTCTGGTTTTAAAGGAAACTTAATATATTCGGGGTTATTATCCAACTTTACATTACCATCTTTGCTATGTACGGCGTTTTTATTATCCAAATTCCATATTTTTTTAAACTTATCATAATTATCCTCGTTATATGACGATATTAATGTAACCAAATAATGTTTATTTAATAGCCTATCTATTTTAAAATTGTTAATTATATTTGCATTACAATTAACATAATTTATTTCATCTTCGTTATCATATTCTTGGACATCATCTTCAAAATCCTCAATTATTAAAAGCTTATCTGAATTATCTTCTTCATCTTCATTCTCTAAGCTACTCACTTCTTCTTTTTCATTATATTTAGTAAAATTAAAATTTAATAATGACATTAATAAAAATATGCCAATTATGAAGCCTATTACATATAGATATATCTCATACATTTTTATGTTATTCTCTTAATAATTAATATTAAAAAAAAGATATAAGAACTATTGTGAATATTATATTCATAAACAATGGGAAAAGACAAACTTGATACCGTAGACTTTATGTCATTTATTAACAGTATGAGCAAATTAGATGAAATGAATGTTCCTAAAAAAAAGAAAAAGGTAAAATGTGTAGTAAAAGAAGCAAGTGAAAATGTTAATGATGAAGATATTGCTTTAAATAAAGATATCAATGATGACGAAACAACTAATACGAGTAGTGATTCCGACGATGACGAAATTGATGTTAATAATATTAATATCGACGAAGAAGATTCCGATGATTCCGATGATTCCGATGATTCCGATGATTCCGATGATGATGATGATGAAGATGAAGATGATGATGAAGATGGTTGTGAAGACGAAAATCTTTATAATCTATTAAAAAATTTCTTCATGGATGAAAATGGATTGAGTGTTGCGACATCAATGTCAAATATTGCATACGAACTTCATTATTTAAATAAAAATTTAAGTAAAATGCATAAAGATAAAGAAAAAAAATAAATATATAAAATAAAAATGTACGAAGAACCAAAGGTTTGGTATTGTTCTAGATGTAAAAAAAATATTCCAAATTGTATTGATATAGATTACCACATTAATATAGAACATCCGGATTTTAGTAACGAATATATAAAATCTTGGTACAATAATGGCAAGAAAGGTTTGTCGCCATACGACTAAGCAATATAACTATTCCATAATTTTTTTTCTAATTTAATATTTTTATTATTTAGATCTTTTAAATATAGTCCAAACTTACCAATATTAAGATAATAGTCATTATCATTATATTTAACTTTTTTGGGCAAAGAGGCGAGAAAACTTATTTCATTACTATTTAGTTGTTCGGCCTTTATTTTTTTCCATTTTAAATAAGATTCTATATTTGTATAAGAATTCCTTTCCTTATTGTAATAACAATATCCATATCTTGTTGAAATAATACCTGTTTTATATTCACAAACTTGTTTTTTAACAGGTTCTAAAATTAAAGTATTTAAAGAAGCCGATATTTTTCCATATAAACTTTTTAATATAACATTTTTACTATTTTTAGCATTTATTATATCATCTAAATCATTTTCCATATTTGACGTGAACTTTAAATCACATAAATATGGCATTATTTCATATATATATTTAATTACATCATTCCCTAAGTCAGTGGGAATTAGCAAATCCCTTTGTTTACCACCTAGATTAATAATTTTATTATTAATTATGATTTCCTTATCTTTTTTTTGCAAATTTTCTAAACTATAATCTTGTTGTGGATTTTGCCCTAATTCAACATATTTCTTTTCAATTAATTTATCAATTATTGTAGCATAAGTAGATGGTCTTCCTATACCTTGTTTTTCTAGTTGTTTAATTAATTGAACTTCATTATACATAGATGGTATATCATCAATATTACCTATTGAATTAATTTCATATAAATAGCAATAAGGCTTAAATAATTTCAAGAATTCATTATACGACTCAATTTTATTATTATACACAATATTAAACCCGTCAAATGTCATATAACTTTTAATTGATTTAAATATATGTGTACCATTACTAATTTGAATTACAATATCGGAATATTCAGCGTCTGACATCAAAGACGCCAGTGTTCTTTTTCTTATCATATCATATAGTTTGTTATGACAACTATTACATCCTTCAAAATTACATATTTCTAAATTAGGATTCGTAATACGTATCGCTTCATGGGCCTCTTGTGCATTACTTACCTTTGTTTTAAATGTTCTATATTTTGCATAATTTTCCGTATATGTATTCTTAATATAGCTAAGTAATTTTTTTTTTGCATCTTCTGATATATTTGTTGAATCTGTACGCAAATAAGTAATCATTCCATTTTCATATAAATCTTGTGCTATTTTCATTGTATGTTTAGCACTAAATTTATACTTATTATAACTATCTTGCTGCATACTGGTTGTTGTATATGGGGCTTGTGGAAAAACATTTCTAGTCTTTATGTCATATGAAGAGTTCCATTTGGATTTTATTTCTAAGTTATTAATAATACCTTTCACCTCATTTATATCATAAGACTTATAATCAATATTATTTTGTTGTAGAGTACCAATAATATTATTTTTCTTTGATGTTTTATCAATTAAAAATTTAGCATCTATTTTCCAATATTTGTTAATTTCCTTTGAATTAATTAGATTTCTCTGATTTATGCATATTATTAATCCCGCTATTTGAACTCTACCCGCACTTAAATAATTTTTATTAAATTTTGACCATAATACTGGTGATACTTTATATCCAATTAATCTATCAACTATTCTTCTTGTTTCTTGTGCATGTACAGTATTCATATCAATATTTCTAGGGTTACTAATTGCATACTTAACGGCATCTGGCGTAATTTCATTAAATGTAATTCTATGACATTTTTTATCTTTAATAAGATCTTTAATGGCATGTTTAACATTATGAGCAATCGCCTCACCTTCTAAATCTGGGTCAGCAGCTAGATAAATAATATCAGCTTTTCTTACTTGTTCGCGAATATTACTTATAATCTTGGGATTGGTTTTAATATATTCTATTTTCCATGTATCTGTGTTAAAACCCAATGTTTCCTTTGGTAAATTATAAATATGCCCTCCTGAAAATGTTACACTATAACTATCGTCGTTTATATACTTTTTAATTGTTTTCGTTTTTGTAAAGCTTTCAACAATTATTAAGCTTTTCATATTTATTTTAAAAAGATAATTATATAATCATTTTTTACTTAATAATATATAATCATTGTTTTCGCATCCACCAATGATAAGAAATATAATCGTTATCACTATTAGTATCTAGAATATCTGTATTAATCCATTTCAGTTTTCTTATTTTTACACTATCAGTATGATATTTGAAAATATAATTAAAATATATTTCATATTCAGAAGCCCCAGAAGTGTAATTTAAATTCACCGATTTTAAAAAAACATTATAGAATAAATCGTTATGATTTGTTTCAACGATTTTAAATAATTCTTTTATATATTTGGTTTCAAAAATCATATGATGACATATACCCGATTTATCCTGAAACACTTTTGTAAAATTAGAATATAAGCATTTCATATGAGAGAAATATGGAAAATTATATTCAAACCCATAATTATACAAACATTTATCATTCTCTATAAATTTGACAGGTTTAATGAAAAAAGTATCAGAGTCTATTACTAGATATTTATCCAATATATCAGGTATTATAAGTCCAGAATACAATTTGAAAAGTTGTTGTAAATACCAACCATTTCTATTAGAAACACCATGAAAATTATTAACAGTTTTCATTGAAAATGGAAATATATTTTCATTTATAGTAATACATCCTTCAATATTTAAATGAGGATCATATGATATAATATATATATTTCTATATCCAATAACATTTTTTTTTGTATATTTAATTTGTTCATTAATAATATCTTTATCTTTTGCACCTAGACATATCACAATATCAAACATCTCTTTGCTTTGCGAATCATTTTTTTCATCAATTGCTTTATAATAAATGGCATCTTCTTGCCATCCAGACATACTTAATTTATTTTTAAGAATAAAGTTATTGGAAGTAATAAAATTATTTAGTTCATCATACATGACTTGTCCAAAATATAATTCTTTATGTGACACTGCTGTATGTATATATTTTACATTTTCTAAGTATTTTCCCAATCCTTTTAATGCTAATAATTCAGCACCTTGTAAATCCATCCATATTATATCAACTATTGGTATATTATATTTTTTCATAATTGTATCTAATCGATAACATGATACAGATATTTCATATTGAACATATTTCTCATAAATATAAGTACCATTATTTTTGAAAATTGATGATGCGCCGGGATTGCCATCTTTCCATGATGTAATAGTTTTATTTTGATCAATTGGATAGAAAGATATTTCACCATCATAATCTGTAATAGCACTATCAATTAAAATAATACGATCATCATAATTTTTTATATTTTGT
>Ga0222719_10000673_pt1 | contig 34126 bp, 55 predicted proteins | sample C33_34DmetaG_FD_165039 | JGI IMG/M metagenome (GOLD analysis project Ga0222719, IMG submission 165039) | Estuarine water microbial communities from San Francisco Bay, California, United States - C33_34D | ecosystem: Environmental > Aquatic > Marine > Unclassified | place: USA: California... | reverse complement strand
GTGGAACATTTACTTTATATAAGGTGGTATAACAATGGCAGATGATTTGAAATATGGATATAAAGGTGCAGAACCAACACAAAGTTTTGGTAATAATACAGGTGTGTTTGACCCAAATGATATTAACAACCTTATAGCAGATAATAAATGGACTACTTTTGGACAATTAGAATTAATTGAAACTAAAACTCCTAGTGGTGTATCTTATGTAGATTTTACAACTTTAGGAGATTATAATGTTCATTTTTTAACATATAATGATATTCAATCTCCTAGCACAGCAGGTTTAAATGGTTTATATGCAAGATATTTTGAAAGTGGAGTTTTAGAAACTGCAAGTGTATATCAATTTGCAAGACAATATGGTAGTGTTACAGGTAGTTTTGGGGAAAGCAGAACTACAACTGATACTTATATAAATATAGTTTCTGGTACAACTACTGCTACAGAAACTAATGGATATGTTTATTTTTACAATTTAACAGACAGTTCAAAATACAGTTTTAACACAAATCATAGTTTTGCATTCTTAGATTTGCATTATATGATGTTTGGAAGTGGAGTTTTACCACAGGCAAGTGCAGTTGATGGAATAAGAATTAGTGGAAATATTAACTTTAGTGATACTTTTACAGGAACACTATCCCTATATGGAATAAGATATTCATAATGGCTACTGAACTTCAATTTATAAAATCTGCTAGTGGAACACAAGTTAGTACTTTAGATGTAACAGATTGTTTTAGTGATAAGTATGATGTTTATAAAATTATATTCAATGGAACTAACACAAATACAAATGGAATTTACACAGCATTTAGAGTAATAGTTGGTGGTACTGCACAAGCAAGTGGTTATGATAATGCAACTTTATTTTTAAAATCTTATGCAACATTTACAGAAGAAAGAAGACCAAGTGCAGGGGATTTTGAAAATGTATGTTATATGAGTACAGGTGCTAATGGTGGAACTTTTGGGAGTGTTATATATATCTTCAATCCTTATGACAGTTCAAGCTACACTTTTGCAAAATATCAATCATCAGGAGATATAGGACTTGGAAGTAAAACTATTGCAGTTTATAAAGTTGCAAACCAAGTAACAGGATTGCAGTTTAAACCAGAAAGTGCTTATGCAAGTGCAAAATTTGATATGGATATATCAGTATATGGAGTGAAATAAATGAGTGGCTCATTAATAAAAATAGATGAAGAAATAGTTACATCAGCAGTAGCAAGTGTTGATTTAGGTGGTACTAAATGGGATAGTTCTTATGATGTGTATATGGTTAAATTTAGTAATGTAACAGCAACAACTGATAATACAATTCTATATGCAAGAGTTTTAAAAAGTGATAATACTGCTGATAGTACTGCAAATTATGATAGAGCTTTAAAAATTCTAAGAACTGATACTACCTTTACTAATTTAGGACAAACAAATCAGACAGAATTTGGTATAGAAATTATAGGTACTGCAACAGGGGAAAGTGCAAATGGTATCTTTTATTTATTTAACTTTAATAATGCTAGTGAATACAATTTTTGTACTACTGAAATGTCTAACTTTGATAATGCTTCAAAATTAATTGCAGGACAGGGTGGATTTGTGCATACAGTTAGTCAAGTTTCAAAAGGATTGCAATTTTTTATAAGTTCAAGCACAATAGCAAATGGTATATTCACTCTGTATGGCTTGAAAAAATGATAATGGTTTAAAGAAGTAAGTATAAGAAATATATAGTAAGATAGGAGAGATATGGCAACATTAGAAGAACTAACGGTTATTGCAACTCAAGAAGTTGAGGACGCTAAACCAATGTACAAGCAAGTTAATAATGAGAGATTGGAATTTTCGCAAGCTGATTATGACCAAGCAATTATTGATAAAGCTAATTCTAAGTGGAACGACCAACAATTTGGATATATCCAAGCTAGACAAGAAGCGTATGGCTCAATAGCAGACCAACTTGATATGCAATATTGGGATTCTGTTAATGGAACAACCACTTGGGCAGACCATATAGCACAAGTTAAAGCTGATAATCCTAAACCTGCCTAATGGCAAAACGAAGGTTTCGTAAAGAACTACACGAATGGACTTACGAAGTTACTTACAATGGGAAGGTAAAAAGATATGAAACTTGATTTATTGCGAATCCAATTTGGAGAAGACGCAACAAATGGTATTTTATTTATTGACGGTGTTTTTGAGTGCTACACCTTAGAAGATGAAGTTAGAGATGTAAAAGTACATAGTGAAACTGCAATTCCTGAAGGCACTTATGATATTAAGTTTCGTAAAGAAGGTGGTTTTCACACTAGATATAAAGCTAGATATGGGAATACACATTATGGTATGTTAGAGCTACAAGATGTTCCTAATTTTAAATATATCTTAATTCACTCAGGAAACACAGATGAACATACTGCAGGTTGTATATTGACAGGCTCTACTCAACAAGACCTAGACTTAGGCAAAGACGGTATGATTAGCAGGTCAAGAGACGCTTATAAAAAATGTTACGATAAAATTGCAAAACCTTTACAAGCAGGTAAAGAAGTAACCATAACAATTAAAAGTATTAATGTTGATAAACCTATATCAAATGATTCTCCACCTGATATGATACACCCTAACTTTATCAAAGAAGATATATCTGAGATTAAGGGAATGATGAAACAACTTATTGCTAAACTAGAAGGCAGAAACATACTATAACCAAAGGATAATTTGCATTTAATATGTCATTTATGCAACCAACCTACCAAACTTTATAAAGTTGGATATAAGTGTGTCTCAAAAAAATGCACATTATATGGTAAGGTATTACTTAGCAACCCACTAAATAAGGAAGAAGAATAGTGAGAAATAAAGAATATTGGAAATTTATTTTATCTAAGGCTTTTAGAACAGGGTTGCAATCTGCAATCTCTCTGTATCTAGCAAACTCATCAGGAATAATTGACGCAAATATGATTGAACTAATTGGAGTTGCGTTTATGAGTTCAGGATTAGCAGTTGTACAAAACGGCTTAGAACAATATAAACCAAAGCAGACATTCGATAATAAATAAAAGGTGTTCAACCTAAAGAAGATACTTTGTATTGCTTCTGTGTGCTTTATAGCAGTTCCAATACCTGCTTTTGCATATCATACAGAGACACAAACACCTTATGATATAACAAATGTATTAAACAGTAATGACGGAAGTATTACAGTAAGTTGGCAAGAATCTGACGGATTAGAAGATAACCAACCTGAATACTACATTGTTTATATTGGTTTAAGTGAAACTGCTGATGATGTTTCACAACAAACTACATTTGGTTTTACAGAAGCATTATCTTGGCAAAGCTACACATTTACTGCTGAGTATTTATATGATGAATTAGCAGTAGATAATCAAAAGATTTATGCAAAAGTAAAAGCATTTCACGATACCAATGGAACAACAAGCGACTTTACACTTGTAGAATCTGTTTTGTATAACTTTGTTTATACACCTACTACAACAAAATCTAGTTCGACAACATCAAGTACAACTACAACTTCAACTACTACAACTGTACCTGATACAACTACGACTTCATCTACAACAACAACTTCTAGTACTACAACTTCGAGTACTACTACAACAACTACTACCCTTCCACCACCACCACCTACAACTACAACAACTCTCGCACCTGTAATTGTTAAGATTGGTGGAGAAGAAGTTGAATATACACAATCAGAAGTAGATGACGGCACAGTTGATAGAGATATAGAACGACAAGCTAATGAAGATAAATGGGGTTGTTATATTACAGATATTGCTTTAGAGCGTGGAGATTGTCCTGCATATAATGATTCATTAAAACAAGAAGAAGAAAAAGAAGAAGTTATTATAGAAATTAAAGATGAAAAATTCACAGATACCGAAACAGAGCTTCTTGATGATGATGTTGTGGTACTTGAAGTGGAGTCTAATGATGAAATTAAAGATATTGAAGATGAACTTGTTGAAGAAATTATCGAAGAAGAAATTAAAATTGATAATAAAGAACTTGAAGAAGAATTTAAATTTGAAGAAGAAGAAATTATTATCGAGATACCTGAAGAAATAATAATTATTATTGAAGAAGATGTAGAAGAAGAAGTTATACAAGATGAGTTGGACGAAGAAATATTTACAGATGACACCGAATCAGAAAAAGAAATTCAAAAAGAAGATGAAGTTTTTGTCGAAGAAGTTCAAATAACTGAAGAACAAATACAGGAAGAAGTTAAACAGGTTGAAGAAAAAATTAAAGTTATACAAGAGACTAATGTTAAAGAACTTGAAACAGAACAAGTTGTGGAAATCATTGAAGAAGTTAATGACGCAGGATTGGAAAACCTTGCAGAAGTTAGCGAAGATGTACTTGAAGTTGTAGCAGAAGTAGTAGAACAATCAATAGCCAAAGCTGACGAGCTTACACAAGAACAACAAGAAGTCGTAGCTGAAGTGCTTGGATTTACAGAAACAAAAGATGTTGAAGTATTAGCTAAAGCAGTAAAGACAGATAAAACAGTTGCAAAAGCCGTAGAAGAATATGTAGAGAGAGCAGTACAGAACGCTGATGTAGAAAACTATACATTAGCTGACGCACAAACAGAAATTACTTTTGAATCTTTAGTGGCAGGAGACTTTAGTGTTATTATAGATATTGATTTAGACGCAATAGATTTAGCAAACATATCAAATGATATGACACAAGATACTAAAGAGAAGGCACAAGAAGTGATACTTCCAACAGTAATTGTAAATATTGTATCGTTTGTAAGGAGATTTAATTGATAAAGAAATTGTGGTCTTGGTGTGTAGAAGCAGTAAAAGAAACACTTAACCTTGCTTGGACTTTGTCAGGTTTAGCTATTGCGACTTTGACTTTAACAGGTCAAGCACAAGTTATAACTTTTTATGCAACAGTAATAACATTAATTATATGGTTAATAACGATTGGATTTAGAAAATAATGGTACAACCAACAGAGCCTTATAGTCGGCTTAAAAACTATACAGAGAATATGACAATTACAATTTCAACAGACGACCAAAATAGTAATAGCTTTGATATGCAAGGTAGTAAATTAAGAGCTTTAATTATGCCTAGTGTTTTAACAAGTAATAAGTTTCAATTACAGTTCAGTATTGACAATTCATTTTGGTATAACTTTACAAATATAACAGGAGTAACTCAAGACATACAACATAGTGCTGACGGTTTAGTTTTTTTGAATGATTTTGATTTTTTATCTGACGGATATTTAAGAGTTAGAACTAATTCTTCGGAACTTGCAGATAGAACATTTATAGGAATATTTGGTTGATACTATGTGTATGGTAACTAAAAAAGATGACGGCTCTTTTGTACAGATTTGTAACTGCGAACACGGAAGCGAACATTGTAAGGAGAACTAATGGCAGATAATGGAATGACTCAGAAGGAGATGTTGTTACTTGTCTTAGAAGGACAAGATAGGATAAATTCTCGCATTGATGAACTACACGAGAAGGTTAATACAAAGATTTCTAGGTCTGAATTATTGGCTACTGCTACTTTTATTGTCATACTTATTGGTGGAATTATCCAATATTCTATGTAAATTAGCCATTTAGAGCCGTTTTAAGAGCATATTTGTAGCATTTAGGTATAACTTACCACCATAAAATAACCATAAAAAAAACTTATAAATTTCTTGTTTTTGTGTTGCATAGTTATTTATTTCTAGTAATCTTTGATTATGAATGAAACAACAAAAATATTTAAAAAAGATTTAGACCTAGATGTCGCTGACTTCACTTATGTACAACCTTTAGACCTACTACACGATACAGTTAAAGGCGAAGTAATTGGTTATGTTAATTGTTATACCTGTGGTAATTGGTCTAAAGATGTCCACGAACTAAAGAATAATGCTAATAACAACCACCCAACAACAATATTTGTAGGTAATAGTTGTGCAGATTACTTTGAACTTCCTGATAATGCTTCTGCTTTAACATTAGCAAATCACAAAAGAATCCTTGCAGAAAAAGAGAGAGCAGAATGGAGAGAAGCTATTAGAGAATTTGGTATTAATGAGCCTGAGATTGCACAAATGGGAGAGTTTCTATCAACAATAAATGATTACTATATGACAAGATTTCGTAAAATTAAGTACAATTACGGTGCTGAATTTGTTGAAGGTTTAAGAAAACTTACTTTAGAAACTTGGGAAGAAGAAGTTAATAATATCATCAGAGATACAAGACTTGCAAACAGAGTTCAATTAGAAAATGGATTACAAGAAATTACTGCCAAAGTAGAAAAAGTTTATACTGCTGAAACTCAATGGGGTTATCAAAGAAGATTAATCCTAGATGTTAATGCTAATACTTTATTTGTAAATATTACAAAAGCATTAGAAGAAGTTAATGAAGGAGATACTATCACAATAGAATTAGAAGTATCAATGTTTGAAACTGCAAAGTATGGAGAAGAAATAGAAGTTTCAGAAACAAACCCTAACGGTCATAGCTTTACAGGTATGGGTAAAGCAGGTAGAAGAAAACTAATCAATCATATAAAAGCATAATTAAAAGACCCTAGAAGCTATTGCTAGAATCTAAGGTCTTTTTTTTATATATAAATCACAAATTAAAAATTTATGATTTATAATACTTTTGTGAAAGTAAAAGGAACAAGTTGTATGTTCTGTGGCAAACATCTTAACACATATCGTGGTAGTTTGTTTTGCGACAACAGAAATTGTTTGTATAGATATTCTAAACAAACTGATTTACAACACACACACAATTAAATAAAGGAGATATATGCCTTCATTGATTATTGAAGGTGTGATTGCTTGTCTCTTGACTTTGCCACCAACGGTAAATGATTTGGACAATTATATGAATTGCAGGGAACAATATAAAAAAGTGCAAGTTGTACAACAATGGATTCCTATATTGCAAACACACTTCAAAGAAGAAGATGTATTACAAGCTAGTTTAATGGTTTATTGTGAATCATCAGGCAGACCATTTGCTACAAACACAAATAAAGATATGACAAAAGACATTGGTTTATTTGCATTTAATGATAAGACTTGGACTTGGTTAAAGGATAAATTAAATTTTACAGGTAAAAGAACTAACCCAATCCTAAATATTAAAGTAGCTTCTTGGCTCTTTTATAATGACGGCAGGGGTAAGCATTGGTACAGTAGCGAACATTGTTGGAATTATGATTTTTGATACAGTATTAGTAGATGAATTAGAACAGGAGTTGAATGATAAAGAAATACAACTTTACAGAACAAGACAAAGTAGGGAAGCTCGGAGAGAAGTTAATACTTAACCATTACAACTCTATTACAGATGAGAGTGGGAATAAGTATCACGCAAGAGCTACAAGAATTGAAGAACAATTACAAGGTGCTGACCTTATGGTATTTAATCAAAGCCTTAAAACTAATTACATAGAAGTTAAAACAGATACGCAGATAGAAGAAACCAAGAATATAGCTTTAGAATATTTAATTGAGCAAGAGAATGGCAACTTACAGATTGGTTGTCAGATGAAAACCTTTGCAGACTTTATGATGTATTGGAGTTATCCAACTAACTTTGTAAGGTATTGGAATCCAACAAAGCTACAACCATACATTGTTACTTGGATAAGAGATAGTAAATACAAAACTGTAAAAGTAATTAATGAGAATCAAAAAGGAGATAAATGGTTTGCTCATTGTTTGCTTGTACCGACTTATGAATTTGATAAACTTAAAGAAGTAAATAGTTTTTTAGTAAGCCTAAATGTTTTAGAAGGAGTTTTAAATGAACAAGATTGAGTGGCGAGAAGATGAAACCTTTAGCGAGTACAAGATGAGAAAACACGAAGGTATGCAAGGTATGGGTCAAAAGACAGTTAAAAAAAGACAAGGTTGGTCTGACAATCAAAAGCGTGGTCTTACTAATAAGAACAAAGGTAGAAGAAAACAAAACTTAGCTAGGAAGAAACTGAGAATACCTGATACAAAGTTTAGAAGCCAAATGGGTAATGAAGAATCTTGGCAAGGAGAAGTCAGAGTAGAAGTCAAAGCAGGTAAGCAAGTACAAACCTTATGGACTAAATATCAAAAAGCCAAAGAACAATCTGACGCTAATACAAGGATTGGAGATACAAGACCATTTATGTTTGTGGCTATGCCTGACGGAACTTCTAATGGATTAGTTGTAGTAGAGCTTGATAAGTTAGATGAGATTGTTTTTGCTTTACTTGAAACTTGGGAACAATAAAAAAAACCCACCTACCGAAGCAGGTGGGTTAATTTAATTAACTTAAAAGTTCATTCCAAAATCTTCTATGTGTAAGATTTCACAATACTCATTTTTTTTGTTAGCAAATTCTTTTGCTTCGTGTAAATCCATTCTTTTAGATAATTTTTCATATCCTTTAGATGTCATATACATTACTCTATAATTCATTGAAATCAACTCCCTTCTTTTTTCATTCTTTGTTAATTTCATAATCTAAGATTACTACTTTGTAATACATATACAAGTATTTCTTGTAAATTTTATAAAGAATAAATCCAATGTTTATAGGCTTTTAGCCATTCCCAAAAAAAAACTTTGAAAAATTCCCTAAAAATACCCTTAAAGTCGCACTTAGACTTTATAATTTGAGTAAGCAAAAGACAGGACGCAAATGGCACTTAAAGAATATCTTGAGAACTATAAACCACCACAAATGAAGCGTGGTTATTTCTATGGTACAGAGAAGCGTGAAGCTGAGTGGGAACAAGTTTTACAAGCTCTCGAAGAAGGTTATAAAGACACAACTGCATTAGTTAATTGGTTGGTTGATGAATGTGGTTGGGACGGCATAACTCCGAAATCTATAACAAATAGAATCAATGAGCAAAAAAAACGAATCCAAAAATCTTAATCAGTTTCTTACTCGCTATGACGATAAGAAACATAATGAAGCCCTAGCTAAAGAGAAGTTCCCTACAGGGTGGCAACCACACGCAGAGTATGACCCAAAGACTAACAAAGGTACATTAGTATCTCGTGGCACAAAAGAACAAGAGCCTGAGTTTGCAACGCTACTAAGTGAATGGGGATTCGACCCTAACGAATATGAGATAGTCGGCAACCTACAAGTTAGAACTTGGGATATGAATATGGGAGACGGTAATGTCCAACAGGCTTGGTATTACAAAGCTGACATTAGGAAAAAAGTTCCTGACTTTGACACAGACTTTGCAAAACTATTAAAAGAAATAAAAAGCTACAAAGTAAAAGCACAACCAATACAAAAAGGTAATACTGCTTTTATGTACTATGTTGCAGATTGGCAAATGGGTAAGCGAGACGGTAAAGGTAGCGAAGAAATTGTAAGCAAGGTTTTAGAATCACTTAACTCTGCTAACGCAAGATTAAAAGAATTAAAGAAGGCAGGTCATACGATTGATGAAGTTTATGTCTTGGGACTTGGGGATATTGTCGAAAACTGTAATCTATCAGGTTGGTACTCAAGCCAAGTTTGGAATACAGACTTACACCTGCGAGACCAAATAACAGTTTCAAGAAGATTGCTTTGGAAGATTGTAAAGAACTTTGCAGACCAAAACTATAATGTAGTACTCTCAGGTGTTACATCTAATCACGGACAAAACAGAAGTGGTAAGCAATCTTTAACAACAGAAGAATTAGATAACCTTGACTTACAGATACTAGAACAGGTTGGAGACTTAGTATATGAATCTAAATATAAAAATATAAAAGTTATTGTTCCTGAATCTCCACATCTCTTACTTGATGTCAAAGGCTACCTTATGGGTTTTACACACGGTCATCTTTCGAGTGGGTCGGGTACACCTGCAAAGAAGATAGAGAATTGGTGGAAGGGTCAGATGTTTGGACTAAATGAAGCAGGAGACAATCCTGTGGGCTTAGCTAAGATGATTGTACACGGACACTATCATCACTTTACTGCCGTGCAACAAGGTGGCAGAACAATAATGGGTGTTCCTGCTATGAGTCCTTCAACTGATTTTCAAACTAGAACAGGTTACTCAACATCAACAGGTGTAGTAACAATGACAGTTACTAAAGACGGTTGGGATAATCTTAAAATCTTGTAGTTGCCCTATACCATAATCTCAGATTATGTGTAGTGTTTTTTAAAAAAGTTTAAAATTAAAATTGCAAATGTAATCTAAGATTGTATTGTTATGTGTATAGAGATTAAGAGTTGGTCTCTCAAAATAGCAAGACTCCAAAGTGAGAGCCACACTATAACACGGGGGGCAAGGCAAACCTAACTCAAAAGCAGAGAGCTTTTGTGAGCATAACCTAGTACCTGAAAATGAAACTTGGGGAAGTAATTAGCCCACTTGTTAAGAAGTAAAGCAAGAAGTAAGAAGTAAGGTAGGCGTATTGACTACAGGATTGAGAATTTCCATTAAAAAATAATTTAAAGTAGGATTGGTATAAACTTAACTAGCCAAAAATCTAGGGTATGCTCTCACAAAAGTTCTTTGTAACTGAGTTCTTATGGATATGAGTAGTTGTTTGGCAAGTAGTTCAGGAATGTACCTGCCTTTAGTTGAAATACTTTAGGGCTACGCTATAAAGCATATATTGATTCGAAGCAATATGAACTCATATAAGGCGAAGGTCTAGTTTAGCTACGACATCTAAAGGTACTTATATGAAGCAAACATAAACGCTCATATCCGTAAGGACTTAGTTGATTTGAGAGATTAAAGGCACTTGGATAATGAAGTAGTAATGCCTAAGTAGAGATTAATGTGGAGTATATAAACTGAAGCCAACAAAGTGGTCTTAGAAAGCAGGAATATATGTTGATAGCATTCGAAGTGCGAACAGGACAGATGACGGAAGCAAACCAAGACAAAAAGCAACCTGATGATAACCAAAGGGCTAAGTGTCATAGGTGGAATACAAATCCAATCGATAGCCTATGAGTCCAAGTGGCTTTAATCTCTTAATTTAAGATTTGCATAAAACAAATCAGAGATTAATATAAGTAATGTATTCAAAAAGGAGTTGATACGAATGAAAACATATACAAAGTGGTTGGTAAATAACAATCTAACTTGTGTAGATAAAGATGAAACTTGCAGTAAAGATAACAATGTTTATTGGAAGTGTGAAGTAGATGAAAAGAATAATCCAATCAGGGTTGCTAGTGATTTAGAAGCCTGTAAGAAACATCTAAAAGAAAATGGTGTTAATTACAAAAGTGTTGGAGAAGTTATGGGCTATATGAGTCCATTTGGATATGTAGGGAGTTGATAAGAATGACATTAGTAATAGATTGCATTAAATGTAATAAAGAAATAATAAAAGACCCTTACGAGTCAATTACAGACTCGCATAGGTTTGATAGTGATATGTGTAATAACTGTTATCAAGAAACTTATGTAGGAGTTTGATATGGCAAATGAAATAACACTTACAGGATTTGTTCAAGGACGAGTAGATATTGTCGTTGAGCAAACTTATGCTAAGGAATACAAGGCAGTTGGTTGGATAAACCTACAACCTGTATTCTCTTATCAGAGACCTGCTGAGATACTTAAACAAGTTGCTGATTTAAACAGGGATAAGTTCCCACAGTTTAAGTTTCAACTAAGTATGGAAGCCGTGCCTGTATTTAACAAAGACGGAGAGAATGTAACTATTTATGATGTTGATATAGAAGGAGAAGAAGAATGAATGAATTAGATTTTATTTGGTTAATGATTTATATGTTAGGTGGCTTTGCCGTAGTTGGTGTAGTGCTTATGATTATTGAAACATTAGCTTTAAAATTATTCCCACATAAATATTGGAATGAAGATTCTATTAGTAAAGAATTAGATTTACTATATTTAGAATTACAAAAGGGAAAAGAAATCAAGGTTGCAGATTACATTAAGGAGAAGATATGACGCAAGAAATTATGGGAACTGCTGAGATTGGTGCTTGGCTAGGAGTAACTAGACAAGAAGTGGCACAATGGAAGTTTCAAGGGAAGCTACCTAATCCTGATTACCAATTAAAAGCAACACCTGTTTGGAAACAAAGTACATTACTTGAGTGGAGAGAAGAAAACACTTGGGTAGAGAATAGAGTTAATAGCTCAAAGGAGTTGGTAAATGGATAACAAAGATAAATTAATATCAAGACAAGTAGCTTTAAAAGGTGCAGTTGAATTAGCAAAAGATACTGACACCATTGATGAAGTCCTAGCAACTGCAGAGATTATACAGAATTGGATTCTTAGTCCGTTTTCTAAAGTCGCTGAGAATCCTGTTGTCAGTACACCAATGACGCAACCAAGCCCACCAATTCGTGAATCATCACAAAGCCCTGTGGGTCAAGGAGAGTTTAAATGCCCTTCTTGTGCGTCAAAGGTGTACGACAACAGAATAGATAAGAAGTCAGATAAAAGCCCTAACTTCAAATGTGGCAACAAACAATGTACAGGTGGTAACAATGGTTATCCTTATGCAAGTTGGTCTGATGAGCCACCTGCTGAGATTATGCCTAACTATGTACCTGCTGACTTGGTACAACCTAAATCATTGGACGATATTACCGATTCAGATACTCCCTTCTAATTGGTATAGTACGGTGCTGAGTGAGTATCTTGACGCAAGGTACTCACTACGGCATAGATAGGACATTATGAGAATAGAAGCAGATAATTACTTTGCAATAATACCTGAGTGGATATTAGACGCAGACATTAGCCCAAGAGCAAAGAACTTGTATTGTATCTTATGGACTTATGCAGATAGAAAAGACGGTTCTTGTTATCCAAGTGTTACCACTTTGGCAAAGCGAGTAGGTGTAAGTAGAGCTAATACACACAAGCTAATAAATGAATTGCTTAATATTGGTGCAATAGAAAAGAAGAATCGATACAAAGATAATGCAAAGCAGACTAATCTATATTTCTTAAAAACAAGCAACCCATATATCAAATCTGATACCACTACATCTAGTAGTATCGCTGATGATACTAGGGGTAGTATTGCAGACGATACAAGGGTAGTATCGGAGACAGTACATAGAACTATAACCAATGAACTAAAACCAATAGATGTGGATTCTCCACAACTAAATAAGATTGATGAAGAAGTATTAAGAAATAGAAAAGCTCTTTACAAGGTATTCTGTGATGAGCTTGGCTATACACCTAGAACTCAAGGAGAGAAGTCAGGTTGGTTTAAAGTTTGTAAGGAGTTAGTAGAAGCAGGCGTTACAACTGATATGCTCAAAGGCTCAATAGAAGCCTATAAGAAGCATTGGAATAAGATTGATGTAACACCTTACGCAATCAACAAATGGTTTGGTAAGTTTGAAGCTCTAGGTCAAGATGAGATACGCAAGAAAAGAATGGCAGAGAATCCTGAATTAATATGCGTAGAACAAGGACATAAGTTCATAGACCACGACTTCTTTTTGTACTGTATTGTGTGCAAATTAGAGCAAAAAAAGTAGATTTTTTTAAAAAAATAAAAAAAAATTCTAAAAGCCTATAAACATTGGGGTTTTTATGTGCAGAAATACTAACTAAATTTGCATATAATCGTAGATTATAGTTAAATATAAGTATGAGTGAAAAAAGTTACAAAGTAGTTGAAGAAACAGATAGTTATAGAATACTTCAAGAATGGGTTTATAACCCTGTTGATTGTTTTGATAGTTGGTTGCCAAAGAATAAACTATATTCAAAAGCAACTGCTTATTACAGTAACAACCCTTATTGGTCTGAAGAAACAAACTGTGCAAATCCTTATTGCCAAGTAGAACTAGAAACCGAATGTTATATAGTTCTTGCTTCATCTGATGAAGAACTAAATGGTGGTAATGTTATGTCTGTTTGTGATGTAGATTGCGTAGAAACAGTTGCAAATATTTATTATTCAAAACTAATTAACATTAGGAGTCAATGGTATAAGTTTGTTGGTAGAAATAAAACTAATGACCAAATACAAACTTTGCTTGATTCAAAGGTTGGACAATCACATTTAGAATCTATAAAAAATTTAAATAACAAATTTTCATCTTTATATTAAATCTAAAGGTCAGTTTCTTTTGAGACCGACTTTGCTATTATGGGTGGATAATGCCAAAGCAAACTTTAGCTCATAATGAACAATTAGTAGAAGCACTTTGTGATTCTATTGCGTCAGGAATGTATGTTAATCTTGCGTGTCAATCTGTAGGAATAAGCACATCAGCTTTATCTGAATGGAAAATTAAAGGACAAAAAGGAATACACCCTTACGATAAAGTTTGGCAAAGAATACAGATAGCAGAAGCAAAAGCTATTGAACGAAGAATTAAAAGAATTGAAGAAGCAGGAGAGAATGGCTCTTGGCAGGCAGACGCTTGGTACTTAGAGAGAAGATACCCACATTTGTTTGGTAAGAGAGATACAGTTGCCATTGAAAACCAAGACAATCCAAAAGTAAGATTGCGTTGGGCAGACGGTAACCTACTTGAAGGACAAGATGAATATATTGAAGGCGAAGTCATAGAGCCAAAAAGATTGGAAGATAACAATGAATGAAGAAGAAATAAATAATAAGTTTGCTGACATCATAGAATCTCTTGATATGAGAGAGATTGAAGAAGAAATATTAGATGAAATAGTTATCGACATCAATGAACTTCCTGCCATTGTCTTTATGCCAATACTTACAGACTTTGGACTTGTATATAATTCTTTTAATATGCCAACTAAACACATCGAGAGTTTTTTAGCTTGGCTTAATTCCCAACAGGAGTAAATATGCAATCATCATTGGACGCAAATGTCAGCTCAGGCTTAGACATCGAGCTTCCACCCTTACACTCTGCACAAATGGAAGTAGTAAACAATATGAAAAGGTTTACTGTTCTTAGTGCAGGAAGGCGTTGGGGTAAGACCAAACTAGGTGTTTGGCTTTGCCTTAAATACGCTTGGGAAGGCAAAAGAGCTTGGTGGATTGCACCTTCTTACTCTATGACTAATGAAGCGTGGGCAGATTTAAGAAGCATTGGCATTGAATACGGAGTAAAAGTAAAAGAAGCTGAGAGAACTATTATTACAACTACAGGTGGCTCAGTTCAAGTAAGGTCAGCAGATGACCCTATGAAGTTAAGGGGTGCAGGTTTAGACTTTGTTGTTTTAGACGAGTGTGCCTTTATGAAACCACAAACTTGGGCAGAAGTAATTAGACCTGCATTAACAGAGAAAAAAGGTAGTGCATTATTTATCAGCACACCAAAAGGATATAATTTTTTTGAAAAGCTCTACTCAGAAGCAAATTTATTAGATGATTGGGTAAGATTTACATACCCAACACACACAAATCCAATCATTGACCCTATAGAATTAGAATCAGCAAAACAAGAAATAGGTAGTTTTTTGTTTGCTCAAGAATACGAAGCTCAATTTATCGAAGCCACAGGTGGCTTGTTTAAAGCAGATTGGTTTGAGCATTACTCCATAGAAGAACGAATAACAATCGATAAGGAGACAAAAGATGAATATTTGGAAGTTTATTATAAGTATAAAGACAAAGAGTGTAAGTTGGAAGATTGCCGTAGATACGCAACTGTTGACTTGGCTACATCAACTAGAGAGAGTGCTGACTTCACGGTCATTACATCGGTGGCAATCACACCTGAAGGCAAGATTCTTATTCTCGACATTGACAGACGAAGATTGGAAGCACCTGATTTATTGCCATTACTACAAAGAAAAGTTCAGCAGTTTGACCTTGCTTATGTCGGAATTGAGAGAGCAGGTTATCAGTTGGCGTTTATTCAAATGGCTAAGAGAGAAGGACTAATAGTTAAGTCATTAAAAGCTGACAGAGATAAGATTAGCCGTGCATATCCGTTAATCGCTCGTATGGAGTCAGGCGATATATTCTTCCCTAAGAACTCTGCTTGGTTTGGAGATGTACAAACAGAACTGTTAAGATTCCCTGAAGCAGAACACGATGATATTGTTGATAGCCTTGCCTATGCCGTGATAGAATCTAAAGTGCGTAAAAGTATAAAAGTTTTCTAATATAATGTAAGATTAGAGCAGAGTGTAGTAGTGCCGATAAGGGTTGCGTCCATTACTGCACAAAGCTCTTAAGGAGAGAAATTGGCAGAGAGAAGAAGTTTCAGAGAAGTTGTCTTTGGAAATACAGAACAAAAAAGAAGTACAGGTTTTAACTTTTTCAGACAAGGTGTAGACCCATACAACAGTTCCTTTATACAAGGTTATCAGACATCAGCAGGACAATTTAGTGTTGAAGGGTTAGGTAATGGTGCGTCAAACTCAGCAGTAGTATCTTGCTTACAGGTACTTGGAACATCATTTGCAGAAGCACAATTAAAAATTTATCAATTAAATGAAGTAGGAGAATATGACATTGTGCCTAATCATCAACTTACAATGTTGTTCAAAAGACCTAATCCATATATGTCAGGAGATGTCGTACAAAACTATTTAGTACAATCAATGCACATCTCAGGAGACGCTTATTTACTTAAACAAAAGAATGAAGCAGGACAATTAGTTTCTTTATATCCTTTAATGCCTGAGAATGTAACTCCAAAAGGAAGTGATGAGACTTTAATTGAATACTATGAATATCAAGTTAAGAATCAAAAGATTAACTTAGATAGAGATATGGTTGCTCACTTTAGGCTTGGACTTGACCCTGAAAACCATAGAAAAGGTTTCTCGCCTGTAAAAACATTACTTAGAGAGATTTATGGAGATGAGAGTGCAGGACAAATGGCAACATCAATCTTAGCTAATATGGGTGTGCCTAGCTTTATGATTACACCTAAAGATGAATATGGTTTAACAGAAGAAGAAGGAGAATCAATCTCTAAAGCATTCCAAAGACGAGTTGGTGGACAGAATCGTGGTAAGCCATTGGTTTTATCAGGTGGTGTAAATGTTGAGAGACTTGCCTTTAGTCCTAAAGACTTAGAGATAGGAGACTTAAGAGAATCCTTTGAAGCTAGAGTATCTGCAGTAATTGGTGTTCCTTCTATCCTTGCAGGTATGGAAGTTGGACTTAAGTATGCTACTTACTCCAATGCTAAAACCTTGCGAGAGTTCTTTACAGAACAAAAGCTCATTCCTTTATGGGATATGGTCGCACAAGAGATAACACATCAAATACTTAAAGTTGATTACCCTGATTCAAATAACTTAGAAGCTAGATATGACTATACAGATGTAAGAGCCTTGCAAACAGATACTAATGAGATTTATGAGAGAATGAACTTAGCAGTACAAGGTGGTTGGGTTACAGTAGCAGAAGCAAGACAGAGCGTTGGATTACCTACTACAACAGAACAAGATGTCTATTTACTTCCTGCTGAGAAGGTATCTGTACCTGCCAATATGCTTAGAGACTATCAACCTGCAACAATACAACAGGAAGCACAATCTGATGAAGTACCTGAAGCTATATCAGAAGCAGGATTTGGTGGTGCAGAGTTTAAAGTGGTGCAAGAGATAGACGGAGAATACTGCGTTATAACAGAGACAGGTAGGAATATGGGTTGCTATCCAACAAGAGAACTCGCAGATATAAGACTTAGACAAATAGAGAGATTTGCTGATGAGCCAAAAGATATGGTTGGTAATGATGTCTTTACAACTCAAGAAGAAGCTGAAGCAAGAGCTAAAGAGTTAGGTTGTGAAGGAAGTCATAGTATGGATATGAATGGTAATACAATATATATGCCTTGTGCAACACACGAAGTGTATGAAGGTCTAATGGACAACAATGAATCCTATGACTCAGAAGGATAAAAACCTCGCAATAAATTCTTTCCCTACTGCTAATACGGTAGATAGTCATATAGAGAGTAATAAGGATAGTAATAGTTCTAGTAGTGTTTCGGATATAAGACAGTTTGTCTTTAATACAGAGATAGATTTAGATACTCTTGGTATAGGTCAGAATGTGGACACAGGCGTAAGTGGAAGTAATAAAAAAGGAAAGTACGATGACTTGGATTTCTCGATACCTAAAGGAGTTAAGGCACAAGCCGAACAAGGACTACGACTCCGTGCTGAGTTTGGCAGAGGTGGTACATCGGTTGGTATCGGTACTGCTCGGTATCTCGTCTCCAATACAAAGGCTAGTCCTGATAAGGTACGACACATAGCTAAGTACTTCCCTAGACACGAAGTAGATTTACAAACACAAGACTCTAGAGATTTTCTCGCAGGAAGAACTGATAGAGCTACCAATGGAGTTATTGCTTGGAAGCTATGGGGTGGCTCAGCAGGACAAAGGTGGAGTAGTAAGTTAGTAAGAGCTATGGACAAGAGAGACGAAGTAGAGAAGTCAGCTTCAGAACTAGTGCGTAGGCATAAGCTAAGAGAACAAGCAGATACAGAGTACAGAACAAGTCGTCTCACATCTACGGAAGTGAAGCAAGGTATCTATCGGAACTATGACGCTATGCTCAGGAATTGGGAACTGTGGTACACAGATTACTATGTCGGTCTGTTGCGTAGTCAATTAAAAAAAATCACGAGAAGTATGGTGCGTGGAAAAGACAACCCTGCGTACAAAAATTTTGTTTTGAATGGAGAATCTCCGATTATAAATAATATCATAGATGAGACTACGCTTGAATGGAAACTTGACTTGTATGATATTTACTTATCAGAAGTCTATGACTTCAACTTGTTTCAATTTGGTATTCTCTTACCTGAATCTCTTAAAGGATATTCTGAGTTGGAAGATACAGATTTATATACTTACAAGAACAGAAGGAAAACTCGTAACCAAGTAATCAATGAAGGATTCTATCCAATACGATTGCAAGGTGGCGATGTCATACCAAGTAGTACTTCTCCTGTTCCAAGAACTAGATACAATCGAAAAGCCGTTGCCTTTGTTAATGATAGGTTAGATTCTGTTATGCCTGACTTAGCTAAAACTACTAAAGCTAATCTGAACAGAACAATCCGTAGAAGTATTGACGAAGCAGTTGAGCTTGGACTTAGTGGGGATTTAATGTATGACTACATTACAGGACAAGTGGAGAATGCCTTACCGAAGAAGTTACTAAGTAGAGCTTCGACTATTGCTAGAACTGAAGGTGGGGCTTTGGCTCAGTTTGGTCAGTATGACGCAGTTGAGAGTTCAGGTCTCATTACTGTCAAAGAATGGCAAACAACATTCCAAAGGTCAAGAGACACCCACATTACTGCTGACGGACAAGTGGTAGGGCAAAACGATTTCTTTACTGTTGGTGGAGAACGAGCTTTATATCCTAAAGCACCAAATCTATCTGCAAAAGAAACTGTGAACTGTAGATGTAATGTAATCTACCGAGAGCCAAGACCTGACGAAGTTATTACTCCTTCGATTTGACGGTAAGCAAAAAAAATTTTTAAACGACAAACGAAAACCCACCGAATGAACGGTGGGCTTCCGAGTTCCGATTAAGTGTGAGTTAATCTTGTAACAAAGAATCTAATTCTTTTTTGTTTAGCATTTTATTAAATGGTTTTTCTTCAGGGTGGAACATCATTCTTGTTCCTGCCAAAGCTAAACCAAGTTCTTGATTTACTTTATTCCAATCAATATATTTATTGTTGTACATAGCAATCAACACTAACTTAATAAATAGTTTCATTCTTCTTCTCCCTTCTTTTATCTTCTACTAGCTACTCTTTTACGAGAATTAAAGTTTTGGTGCATTGTGCTTTTAAGGGTTGCACATTGTTTCTTGCCTTTAGCTTTTTTAAGTGCAAGTTCATCTGTGATACCACAATCTCTTAAGCAATCTTCACTATGGAAAAATATGCCGTCCCAATCTACGCCTTCTTGTCTATAACTATCTTCTAATTCTATTTGAGCCTTATGACCCATAAATGTTCCAACAAGCATTAACATTTGACTTGTAAAGTTTCTGTCGTGATTACCATTACAACCTTTACCTTGATGTGCTAACTCGTGAAGTACAGTTTTATCACAAGCCCACTTCTTGATGACGATATGATTGTCCCACCACTTGTAGTAGCTATTACCTTTGTATGAGTTTGGCATTTCAAAAGTTATATCAGTATCAAAGTATTTTTTATAAAAGCTATTTCTAAATACAATACTTTTAACATTCTTAATTAATTGTGCTTCTAGTTGTTCAGTTGTTTGATAATTAGGATTAGGAACTTCTGCAAGAAAACTTCTAGCTGATTCTAATTCTTTATTCCAACTTGCTTTTCTATGAACAACATTTGAAACTTCTATTGATATATAAACTTGCTCAACAACAAATCTTCTGTTGTCCTTTTTATAACTTCTTTTATTCCATTGTATAGAATCCATATCAACAGATTTAGTATATTGTGTGCCTTCATACTTTTTAGATACATAAACCATAAAGTCCCACGCTTCTTGTAAAACCTTTTGAGCTTTTTTAGAATCCTTGAACTCATCATAAAGAATAGGACTACCCATACCATTTCTTTTATAAGAAGGGGTATCACTAAAAACTCTTATGTCGTAAGAGAATTGCTTGTGTTCAATACCAATTTCTACTTCTTCTCCTTCATCAGATAAGTAATCATCAAGAGATAAAGTGGTGTCTTTGTATTTACCGATTGTTACAGATTCAATTAAACCATTTACACCAACATTAAAAACTGTTGGCTTATATTTTTTAACTCTAAGTTTTTTTGCATTTAGCTTACGAATATCAGGCATTATTTTATGTGAGCCTTTAATTCGACCTTCAGCAGAATAAACTTTTTGTGCTTGACTTTCTGTACTCATTCTTCTTCTCCCTTCAAAGAATCTTTTTGCCTGACAATATAAGAGAAAACTTTTTTCTCTTGGTCTGACAATTTTTTGTTATAAATACGAGCTTCTCTGATTCTCCAAGCCCAAAACACTTCTAGTGGATTGTGATAGCCTGAGCAATCGAGAGTTATAGTATCTTCCACGACTAGCTCAGCGTCTTGGAAGTTTTGTAAGTCTGTGTAATCTTGTTTAAAAGATTTCAAGACTTGATAAGTAAATTTTTGCAATTTAACTCCTTCTATTTTTTCATTCATAATCTACGATAGCAGAAACTCTCCTACTTGTCAAATCGAAGATTTTTATAATAGAAGATTGACAACATAAAAATCACAAATTATAATCCAACCAAGTTGATTAATTATGAAAAAAGGAGTTGATGTGAAAATACAAATTACATTAGAACTAGATAATCAAGATATGGGAGAGCATAACAAAAATGCAACTGCTAAAGATTTCATAGATTTCTTTACAGGATTCTTCTCAGATAAAAAAGGACACAAGGTTATAGAAGTAAAAGAGATATAACAAAAAGAATCTAAACGGTGTACTAACTTGGACACCGTTAGGATAAAGGAGATAAAGAATGAAACTAAAAGAAGAACAAATCAAAAGCCACAAGTGGTGGGTAGCTAACAAAGAATCTATTAGGCAGAGAATCATAGAAGATTTTAATTTGCCAAAAGATTACAAGTTAAGTAACTAATGATTTATCAAAAGAGAACAACATACAAGTTTGATTGCCCTGAATGTACTTTGGAAGTAGAAGTAACACATTTGTATTGGTCTGCAATCGAATGTGTACATTGTAAAAAAGATATTGAAAAAGAAGATGTGGTATTGAAAAAATGACAATCTTTGAAAACTTAGAACAGATTTACAATCACTTAGAAACCAAAGAACAAATTGAGTTAGCTGAGAGATTGTTATTAAAAAGAAAATTAGAAATTGGATTGATTGAGAGGGAAAAATGAAAAAGCATAAAGTATTTTTTATTGGAAGTAAAAACTACACAACTGCAACTGAAGAAGAAGCTATACAAAGAGCTGAGCAAGATATTAAAAACTTACACCCAAGTTTTAAAATAGACATTAGTGGAGTAAGAGATGATGATAACTAAATGCAACTGCCCTGAAGAAAAAAACTGTGCAGGTCATTTAACCTTGCAAGAACAGAAACTCTTATACACTTCAGAACAATATATGAATAGGAATCTTGATGATGATATTGTTACAGTTCCAACTAACAGATGTTTTATGTGTCGAGAAGAAGGAACAGTAGAAGTCATAAGAAAAGATTGGCACGAGTATATGTGGGATAATCCTAGAAAAACTGTGCAAGAATACTTCCCTTACCTTGACGCTTCAATGAGAGAACAAATAATTTCAGGCTCACACCCTAAATGTTTTGATACATTGGTAGAAGAAGAATGATTTGTGAAAAACACGAATTGCAATATGTAAAGAGTTGTATATATTGCACACTTAATTTATTGTATTAAGATTAGATAGTTCGATAATTCAATTCCCTGTATCATTGAACACGCAGATAAGAAGCTGACCCTTTGTTTCATTCATTCAGCAATCAACTCCGAAGGGTCAGCTATCTGCTAAAAGTTTGTTATAGTAATACCTATGGCAAGTTTATCTAGCATAAGAGAAGGTTTAAAAACTCGATTAGCAACAATCTCAGGATTAAGCGTATATTCTTTTGTACCTGATTCTATTGAGCCACCTACGGCAGTTGTTGGTGTAATGAGTTCACTTGAATATGATTCTACAATGGCTCGTGGCTCAGATACTTATAACATTCCAATCTATATGTATGTTTCAAGAGTGGACGCAGAATTATCACAGGATTCTTTAGATTCTTATTTGGACGGAAGTGGAAGCACAAGTGTAAAATCAGCTATTGAAGGAGATACAACTTTAGGTGGAGTGGTAAGTTCTGCTAGAGTTGTTGAAGCGTCTAATTATGGTGTTTATACTGTGAATAGTATTGATTACTTAGGCGTAGAATTTAGCGTGGAGATAATTACATAATGTATGAAGTGATGAACGGAATAACTGTCAAAGATAAATACTTTGCTAAAGGCGAGTTTATTGACGGCAAAGGTATTCCACAGAAAAGTATTAAATGGTTAATTGAACAAGGTACGCTTGTTAAAATTACAAAAGCCGAAAAAGAAAAAAAATTACAAGAAGCTAGTAAAGTAAGGGCAAGGAATGACAAAGGTCATTTTATTGCAGACGACCCTAACACAGAAGAAAACGAAGCGTGGGTAGAAAAGGAAGAAGAATAATGGACAAAGAGTTTAAATCAATAGACTTTGCATTGGACACCGACAAGGAAGGCAAAGTAGAAGCAGTTTTCTCTGTATTTAATAATGTAGATTCTGACGGAGATGTAGTTTTACCAAACTCACTAAAATCATTTAAAGGTTTAGAAGGCGAAGTACCAATGGTATGGTCTCACAAATGGGAGAATCCTATTGGTAAAGGACGAATATTTCAAGATAATGACAAGGCAACATTCAAAGGCGAGTTTATTATGTCGTCTGAGAGTGGTAAAGAAGCCTATGAAATTGTCAAAGCTATGGGAGACTTGCAACAATGGTCATTTGGATTTCAAGTTGATGACGCAGAACAAGGAACTTTTCAAAAAGACGGACAATCACAAGAAGTAAGGTACATTAAATCTGCTACTGTGTTTGAAGTCTCTCCTGTTCTAGTTGGTGCAAATCAATCAACTTACACAGTTGCAGTAAAAGAACAAAAAGAAAAAGATGTTAAAGATGTTGAATCAGGTCTTAGATTCACAGATGAAGCTGATAATGTGCTTATCACAATTAACAACTTCATTGATAGAGCAAAAGAACTTACTTCTTTACGCTTAGAAAAAGGCAAAACATTGTCAAAGTCTGCTCAAGAATCTCTTATGCAGATTCAAGACCGAATCCAAGAAGTCTATAACGATTTAGACAACATTCTTGGACTAGGAGAAGAAGAAGCAGAGCAACCTAAAGATAGTATTGACGCACTTTGGCTAAATACACAAGAAGTCTTGGCAAGAAGTCAAGGCGTAGTTAATGAAGGAGATAAAGTTGAGTAAATTAAACGAACTCACACAGGAACTCCACGCATTAAGACAAACTCAATTTGACGCAGTTAAAGAAATGAAGGACTCCTTTGAAGGTGGCTCTGAAATCTCTGTTGAAAAGAAACAAGCTATCGAAGATAGAAATGTTGAAATTGAGAAACTTAATGAAAAAGTTAATGAATTAAATGCTCTAGAAACTCAAGAAGCAAGACTTGAAGAAGCATTAGAAAAAGGTAAAGAAGTAAAATCAATGCCTATTCACAACGAGAAGGAACAAGTTGAGAGAAAAACTCTTGGCGACCAACTCATTGAATCTAGTGCTTACAAAAGTTTTATGAATAATGGGCAAAAGAACATTAATTCAGAGCTTAAGTGGAATCCACAAGTCGAATTAAAAACAACATTAACAGAAACAGGTTATCCACCTGCAGTAACAAGAAGCGATTTAATCGTTCCTACTGCATTGAGAAACCCACAAACTGTTATTGACTTAATCGACACAATTACAACAGATAATTACCAATATAAGTATTTGGAAGAAACTACATTTACTAATAACTCAAGTGCTAAAGCTGAAGGCTCAGCTCTAGGCGAAAACGCACTTGCTTTTACAGAGCAAACAGAGAACATTCGTAAGATTGGTTCATTCTTGCCTGTAACAGAAGAATTGTTAGCTGATGTATCAGCAGTAAGTGGTTATCTTGACTCAAGATTAAGAACTATGGTTAATCTTGCAGTTGGAGACCAATTACTTGCAGGGTCAGGTGTAGCACCTAACTTAACAGGTATCTTAAACAAATCAGGAATCAACACTTTTGATTATTCTGCATTTGCAGGAAACCTTAAGAGAGTAGGTCAAATTTATGAAGCAATCACAGAAATTCAAAAAGATAGCTTCTTAAGTCCTGACGCTATCATTATGCACCCTTCTGATTGGTATCAAGTTGTTACTGAAGTAAACGCAGTTACAACAAGTGGTAGCTTAAACCCACTCTTTGTTGGTGCAGGACAGTTCGGTGGTGCAGTTGGACAAACACTATGGGGATTACCTGTCGTGTTAGATACAACTAGACCTGCAGGAACTGCGATTGTAGGTGTTTTCGGTGGTGGACAAGCTTGTCATATTGTCGCAAGACAAGGTATGGAAGTAGCTATGTCTGATTCCCACGATGAAAACTTCGTAAAAGATATTATGGTTATGAAAGCAACCGTTAGATTAGGATTCCCAATCTATCGTGCAACTGCTTTCTGTACAATAACAAACTTCTAAGAAATTAGATTATGGCTTTGATGTCCCATTCGTCTTATGAGAGTGGGACATCTAGCAAAAAGGATAAAATGATAATTAAAAAAGATATTTATATGAATGAAGAAGGACTTTGTAAAGAGTCTGCTGAAGGTATGCCAAAAGGTTGGCGTAAAGGCAAACTTATTGCAAGAGAAGGTTGGGAAATGCCTGACGCTGAATACAAAGCTCTTAAGTTCGTAGAATCAAAAGCAAAACAACCAAAAGAAAATAAAGCAAAGTAGGTCTTAAGTGGCAGGTCAGTATATTGATAAAGCTGATTTAAAGGCATACATTGGCTTATCAGGAACGGCACAAGATGACAATATTGATAATGCCATTGACTCAGCTTGTAGATTAATAGATAAAATTTGTGGTAGAAGATTCTATCAAGATAGCGTAGTTAATGCTAAAACTTTTACACCAAACAATAGTTTATATTTAGAGACACCTGATATTTCTACAACAACAGGTCTTATAGTGAAGTTAGATGATAATGATGACGGAACTTATGAAAAAACTTTAACAATTAATACTGACTTCATTGTTGAGCCAACCAATCCTAGAATAAATAGAATCATTGACGGCATAACTTACTACGAGCCTTACAATAAAATTACAATTCTTGATACAAGAAGTTCAGAGAGATTTGACCCAACAATAAAAAGTAATGTCCAAGTAACTGCTAAATGGGGTTGGACTAAAATTCCTTCTGATATAATTACTGCAACTCTTATTCAATCACTTCGTTACTTCAAAAGAAAAGATACTCCATTCAATACTTATGGAGATGTTAATACAGGAGTCAGCGAGTTATTCTCCAAGATTGACCCTGATGTTCAAACACTACTTAGAGGACACAAAAAGACCACTTTAAGTGGTGTAATTCTATAATTTTTTTAAATTTTTTCTAAAACCCTATAAACATTGAGCTTTTTTTTCATATTTTTTTGATAAATACTTGCAATATAATCAAAGATTATATAATATATTCTTATGAATGAAACAAAAACAGATACAAAAAAAGGAGTTAAAATGTTTGAATTCAACAATTATAAAGTAAATGACAAAGGACAATCACAAGTTGTCTTTAAAGAAATCTACAAAGAAGGTACTTACCTTAATTCTGCTCATTACAAAGTAAACCACCCACAATTAGATAATGATTGGGGTTGTGCAGAATCAGATTGGGGTTTCAACGCAGATGTAAATGTTACAAAGACAAATGTAAAGGCTAATGTGCAAACAGACCTTTTTGAAAAAAAAGAAAAAGAAGTCTTTGAAATTTCTTTTTGGAAGAACTTTGCAACAGATAGAAGCACAAGTGTTGATATTTATGTAAACAGAGAACAATTAGAAGAAATTGTAGAAAAAGCACAAAAATTATTAGCTGAATAATAATTTACTAAACTCAAAGAAGCCACCTACACAGGTGGCTTTTTTGTTAGTATGTCTTTATGGCAACTAACAGAAACTTCCAATTTGAAGGAATGACTCAGATAAAAAGAAAACTTACTAATGCAGGTTTTACTTTAATTCCTTTGCGTCATCTTATGAATGAACACGCAGAAGTTATTACAAAAGAAGCTAAGAAGGTTGCACCAAAAGATACAGGTGCATTAGCAAACTCTATTGACTTCAAACAGGTTGCTATGGTTGGTAGATTGCCTAAGAAGATTCAGATTGAAGCTACTGCACCACACTCAGAGTTTGTACACGGAAGATTTAAAAGATTACCTAGTGGATATAAACCACCACCACCTAAGAGAAGGAAGAATTGGGGTAATGCTAATTGGAGAACTAGACCACACTATCCACCAATCCAACCGATAGAAGATTGGGCTACAAAAAGAGACTTGAACACTTGGGGTGTGGTAAACTCAATCAATGAGCGTGGAACTCCATTAGTTCCATTCTTACTATTAGCCGAAAAAAACACGAGAAAAGCAAGACGCAAAATCACTCGCAGGGTTTCAGCAGAAATCTCTTTGGCTTGGAAAATGAAAAGATAAGTGTATTATAAGGAGTGATATGCCAAAAGGATATGGATATGGTGGCTCTAGGTCATCAGGTAGAAGAAGTAGAAGAAGAAATACTAGAGGTAAAAAATAATGGAATGTTGTGGTAACGATTGTTGCAAAGGTGGTAACTAATGGCATTTGTTCACGGTAAAGACACCAAAGTAATTATAGACTCAACAGATTTGAGTGCTTATCTCAATAGTGCAGAGCCTTCAAGAACTGTTGATGTAGGAGAGACTACAACTTTTGGTAGCTCTAACAAAACTTATATTGCAGGAGAAAAGGACGCTACTGTATCTTTTAGTGGATTCTTTGACGCAACATCAGATAATATTATTCAAGGTTTAATCGGAACTAATGACAAAGTTGCAGTTATTGGTTTTGACGGTATTGACGCAACAGATAATTGTATGTTTGGCAAAGGCGTAACAACTAACTATGGAATTTCAAGTCCTGTAGGAGATGTTGTTGCAGTAACCTTTGACTTACAAGCAAGTGGTTTCTTTAGTGGTAGCGTACTTGAAAACGCAACTGTAACGGCTACAGGTAACGGAACTGCAAGAGATAATGGAAGCTCTACTGCCAATGGTGGTGGTGCTTTTATAGTAGCAACTACAGTAAGTGGTGGTACACCAAGTTTAACTGCTAAGATTACACACTCAGCAGATGATGTAACTTATGCAGACTTGGTAACATTTACTTCTTTAACTTCAGCAGGTGCAGAAGTAAAAGAAATTGCAAGTGGTACAACAATAAACAGATACTTAAAAGTGGTTTATACTGTATCAGGAACTACTCCAAGTTTTGATGTTATAGTTGGACTTGGAAGAAATAATTAAAGGAGAAATTTATGGCATTTACACACGGTAAAGATTCAGTTTTTAAACTTGATAATTCAGGTGGAACATTAACTGATATTTCAACTTATGTAAATAATGTGGACTTCCCTGAAACTGCAGATGTATCTGAAACTACAACATTAGGTGCAGATAATAAAACTTATATAGCAGGTCTTAAGGACGCGACAATTTCATTGTCAGGTCTTTGGGATTCAACTGCAGACGCTATATTTGGTGCAGTAGTTGGACAATCAGCTACTTTGTCATTTGAATATAGCCCTGAAGGAACAACAGGTGGTAATGTGAAATATGAAGGAGAAGCAATTTTAACTTCTTATGCAATTTCTAGCCCTGTTGGAGACGCAGTTGGATATTCTGCTGACCTTCAAGTTTCAGGTGCAATCACTCGTGGTACACACTAAGTAAAATAAAGGAGAGCTAGGCGTATGGCTAAGATTTTAAACTTAGATGACATCAAGTCATTACCTGATGTGCCGACTAAAACTATTGATATTCCACAATGGAATGTCTCTATTAAAGTCAAAGGCATATCTAAAAAAATGCAAATAGAACTTGGTAGATTAATTAATGGAGAAACAACAGACGCTTTTGATTATCAAAAAGCATTATTAAAAGCAAGTGTTGTTGAGCCTGAGTTAACAGACGAAGCAATAGATGAATTGTATGAAAAAGACGCAACCGTCATTGACTTAATATTTGCAGAACTTAATACCCTTAACGGAGTAGGAAGCGAGATTGAATCAGCTTTAGCTGAAGATTTCAAAAGCGAATCCTGATTTAGTTTTTCAATTTAGATTAGCTCGTGAATTAAGAATGACAGTTGGCGAACTGCGAACTAAAATGTCATCATTAGAGTATTCACAATGGGCTACATTTTATTATGTAGAACAACAAGAAAAGGATAAACAACGAGCTATGGCAGAAGCAGAAGCTAAGAAAAAGAGAATGAAGTAATGGGTAGTTCTAATATCCTTATCAAACTCGTATTAGAAGGTTTTAATAAAGCTAAAGCCCAAATGAACAATTTGGGTAAGCAAACTGATTCTTCAGGTGGCAAATTAAGTAAGTTTGGTACTGTTGCTAAGATTGGTGCAGTTGCCGTTGGTACAATTCTTGTAAAAGCATTATCAGAAGCTACAAGACAATTCATAGACTTTGAAGATAAACTTAACCAATCTCTTGCAATTATGCAGACAACTGAAGAACAACAGTTGGCTATGGCAAGAGCTTCTCGTCAAGTTGCAATAGAATCTCGTATATCTGCAAGTGAATCAGCAGAAGCATTTTTCTTCTTAGCGTCAGCAGGTTTAGACGCTGAACAATCTATCTCAGCACTTCCACAAGTTACCAAGTTTGCTCAAGCAGGTATGTTTGATATGGCACTTGCTACTGACTTGGCTACTGACTCGCAATCTGCATTAGGTCTTACTGTAAAAGACGCAGAACAAAACTTAACTAACTTAACAAGAGTTACTGATGTCTTGGTAAAAGCTAACACATTAGCAAACGCTTCTGTGCAACAGTTTGCAGAAGCACTTACAACAAAGTCAGGCTCGGCTTTAAAAGTTACAAACAAATCTATTGAAGAAGGTGTTGCAGTTCTCTCAGCTTTTGCAGACAGGGGTGTCAAAGGTGCTGAAGCAGGAGAGAAACTTAATCAGTTACTTAGAGACACAACAAGAGCAGTAGGTAAGAACTCAGAAGTATTTAAGCAATACAATATAGACATTGTTGATAATGAAGGCAACTTAAAGAATCTAGCAGATGTTATTGATGAACTTGACGGTGGTATGGCAGGTTTGTCAGACCAACAAAAAGCAGTTTTATTAGACCAATTAGGACTTAATCGTGGTGTAGCAGACGCAGTAAAAATCTTATCAGGTGCAGGAGACCAAATAAGAGAGTATCAAGAAGCTCTTATGGGTGCAGGTGGCACTACTCAAGAAGTAGCAGACAAACAAGTTCTCTCATTACAAGGACAAATAGATATTCTAGGGTCTAAGTTTTCAGAGATTGGTTTATTAATAGTTGATAGATTAGCACCTGCTCTTGAATCTACTATTGGATTCTTTGATAAATTAGCTAGTGGAATAATAAATGTCCTAGACCCACAATCTGACTTCAACAAAAAACTTGAAGAAGGCAGAAAAATTATGGAAGAACAAGGGTGGGCTATTGGACAAACTGTTGGAACTTATGATAAATACTCAAAAGTTGTTGATGAATCAGAAAATAGTAATCAACACTTAATACAATCTCATAAAGAATTTGCAGAAGCTATGCGTTATCAAGAGCTTATCCAAAAAGATTTAATTAATAATACTCACGAATTAGATAGAGAAACAAGTAGCTATAACGATACCAAAAAAGAATCTATTGAACTTACAGAAGAAGAACTAGAAGCAGAAAAGAAACTCGCAAGAGATAGAGCAACTGCAGGATTAGACGCATTAAGAAGTCTTAATGACGCTTACCAAAACTTAAGAGATATAGAACAAGATAGATTAGACCTAGTTGATAAAGAAGCTAAGGCACTTACAAAACTAAATAAAGCAAATAAAGAATTAGAAAAAGCAAATGAAAAAGTTAATAAAGCTAAAGAAGAATTTGAAAAAGTCTCAGGTCTTGGTGCAAAAGTTACTAATGAAGAAGCCTTAGCTATTGCTAGACAAAGAGAAGAAATTAAGCAATTAGAAGAAGTTGAAGAAAAATCAGAAATACAAAAACTTCAATTAGCAGTTGCAAGAGAACGCTTAAATGAATTAATAGAACAATCTACTGCTATATCTCGTGAAGAAGAAGAAGCACTTAGAAATATTGAACGAGCTGAAGCTGATGTAATTACTCAAACAGAGAGATTACAAGAAGCTCAACAGAATTATCAAAAAGCACAAGAAGAATTAGCTAAAGCTACTGCAAACTCTACAGAAAATATTTTAGAAATGGCTTTAGCAAAAGCAGAATTAGATTCTGCATTAGAAGATTTAAGGTCAGCAGAAAAGTTTAAAGACGGTATCAATGAAATAGTTAGGTTAATTGGTGGAGACTTAGATACATTAACTAATCAATTTAACGCACTTATGAATTTATCAGGTAGAACTATTGGGAATGATTCTATGCCTGATACTAATGTAAACAAGGTTATAGACGGATTAGAAGAAATTGCAGATGAATCGCAACCACCTACAACGCAAACTAAAGGTCGTAAGTTTGGAATACTAGGAGAATCTGAGCAACAATTTGTATCTGACTTTGCAGAGAGAACAGGTGGTAGAGTAGGAACAAATGCAGGTAATACTATTATTACAGTTAATACAGGAAACTTACTAGGTACAAGTCAAGAAGTACAAATAGCCGTAGCTGAAGCTCTTAGACAAGCTCAGAAAAAAGGTATTAATGTGGCTTTATAATGAGTGCAAATTTCGATTCCAATGTATCACTAACACTTGAAGTAGGTTTTGATTCAGAGCCTTTTGATGAAACACAATCTTTTACAGATATAACATCTTATCTAAGAGCTTTTACAACTAGGCGTGGTAGGGCAAATGAATTAGGCGATTTCGTAGCAGGTACAATGAGTTTCTCGGTATCAAACGCAGACAATAGATTTAATCCTAATAACACATCTAGTCCTTATTATGATTCAGGTAACGCAAGAACAAAGATACAACCACTTAAAAGAGTTAGAATGTCTGCTACTTATGACGCAACTACTTACAGAATATTTGAAGGTTTCTTACAATCTGTTCCTGTTCAGTTTATATCTGAAGGTGCAGACTCTATTGTTACTTTTACTTGTGTGGACGCATTTAAAATATTTCAATCAGCACAGTTGGACGGTGTTGGTTGGAGATTAGGTACAGTTGGTTTCACAGAATTAGGTTTATCTACAAGATTATCTTATGTAGATGAGCAAGAATTAAGCTCAGATAGAATTACAAGAATATTAGACGCTATTGGATTCCCTAGTAATCGCAGAGATATATTAACAGGTACTAAAGAAGTTATATCTCAATCAATAACAACAAATGTTTTAACAGGTTTAAGAGAATGTGAAATAGCTGAGAATGGGCAATTCTTTATAGCAAAAGACGGCAAAGCTACATTTAGAAATAGAGATTATAAATTATCTAATGCAAATGCAATAACAGTTCAAGGTAATTTTAGTAATGACGGTAGCAATTTACCTTATACAAATGTATCAACTTCCTTTGATGATAATGAAATTATTAATGTTTATGAGTGGCAGAGAAGTGGTGGCTCAATACAATATAAAGCTGACTCTGATTCTGTACTTAGATATAGAGCTAAAGAATCTAACAAAACCACAATAAATGTTTCTGACGCTGATGTTTTGTCTATAATTGAACAGAAGATAGCAGAAACATCTTTACCTATTGTAAGAATTGATGACTTAACTGTTAATCCTAGAGAAAACACTTCTCTTTGGGAACAAGTTTTAGGTAGAGAGTTCGGAGACAGAATATCTGTTAAGATAGTCAATGTGGACGGCAGTAGCTTTACTGATGAGCTATGGATTGAATCTATATCTCATAATGTAAATGCTTCAAGTCAAAGTTGGTCTTGGACGGCTACATTAAGTCCTGCAGGAAGCTCGGCTTGGATATTAGGTCAAGCTAAACTTGGAGAAGGAACAAGATTTGTTTATGCTTAAGAAAAAGGAGAATAACTAAATGGGTGCAGGTTTTAAAGTATGGAGTACAGGCGACTTAGTTAATGCGTCTGATTTTAATAATTATTTACAAGAGCAAGTCATTATGTCTTTTGCTGACTCAACTGCTCGTGATAGTGCAGTAACTTCTCCTGAAGAAGCTATGTTTTGCTTCTTAAGAGATACAAATACTTTACAATTTTATGACGGTAGCACTTGGGCTAATTTTATTGGCGAAGGAGATATTACAGGTGTAACGGCAGGTGCAGGTCTATCAGGTGGTGGAACTTCAGGTGCAGTAACACTCGCAGTTGATATAAATAGCCAAACTTCTGCTACTGTTACAGGGTCAGATGAAATATTAATTGGAGACGCTGATGATAGTAATAACATTAAAAAAACAACTGCTCAAGATATTGCAAACTTGTCAGCAGGTGGTGTTAGTGTTGGATTATTATTGGCACTAGGATAAAAAGGAAGAAATATGGCAGAAGCATTTAAAAACGCATACTTAGATGTTACGAGTTCAGCTCAAACACTCTATACTGCACCTGCACTTACAAGTTCAATTATGATTACTTTGAGAATAACAAATGTTGACGGTGCAACAGATGATACTATTACTGCTGATGTTGTAGATTCAGCAAGTGGTAATTCAAGAATTGCATATACAATTTCTGTTCCTGCAGATTCAACTATTGAACTAGCAGGTACAAGTAAAATAATTCTTGAAGCAGGAGACTATGTACAACTAACAGGTGGTAATGCAAGTGGCGACTTGGAAGCGTATGCGTCAATAGTTGAAATAACCTAAAGGAGTTCAAATGCCTTATGGTTATCTAGGACAAAATCAACCTAATCAAACTGTATCTAATAGTGGTGTTTTTTCTATTACTGATGTAGCTGAACTTCAATCACAGGGAAAACTTGGTGGAAGTTTAGAACTTATTGAGGAACAAACAGTTAGTGCAGTAAGCACAATAGATTTTACTTCTATAAAAGAAAACAAATATGATGTGCATAAAGTTGAATGGAATGATTTGACAATAGGTACATCAGCAGGAAATTATTTGCAATTAAGATTTTCTAATAATGGTGGAACAAGTTATATAGCTAGTGGTTATCAAGTTGCTATGCAGTATGGTGGCAATAATGGAAGTTTTGGAGATACTACTAGAAGCACTAGTGCAAATAGTATTACTTATCTAAGTTACTCAAATACTACAACTTCTAATGCAAATCAAAATGGATATTTATATTTATACAATTTAGGAAATTCAAGTAAGTATAGTTTTTTAACAAGTCATTCATTTAGTCAATCTACAAG